>OLYV01000008.1_pt1 | contig 250805 bp, 239 predicted proteins | sample 1644371 | NCBI WGS metagenome assembly OLYV01 (sample SAMEA103958124, study PRJEB25191) | human gut metagenome | biome: human-associated habitat [ENVO:00009003]; feature: intestine environment [ENVO:2100002]; material: feces | place: Germany | collected 2013/2015 | reverse complement strand
AAGGCTGCGTGTAATTATCTGGAAACAATGGAAAGTACCGGGCAAACGGCAATGGGGATTGCAAAAACTCGGAATAGGAAAAGACCTTGCAAAACAGACCTCATACATGGGAGACCACTATCAATGGATAGTGACCAAAACGTGTGTTGTCAGAGCAATCTCAAAAGAAAAGCTGACACAGGCAGGACTTGTCAGTTGTTACAATTATTACATGGAACGCCATACTTTGAAGTTATGTTGAACCGCCGTATGCCGAACGGCATGTACGGTGGTGTGAGTGGGGAGAGAAATTCTCCCCTACTCGATTTTTTTCAGAGGGAGGGAACGATGCATACAGCGTATTTGAAAAAGGTAACCGACCTGAATATGGAAATACTTTCAAAGCTGGACGTGCAATGTATTTTACTTGATATTGACAATACAATAAAAAAGTACGGCGATACAAAGCCCGCTCCAGGTGTGGAGGAATGGGTAGCGCAAATGCGGGGATATGGCGTGCATATTTTACTTTTTTCCAATAATTTTAAAAAAGCGGTTGCGCCTTTTGCAGATACGCTTGGGCTTGATTATCTTGCGTTTTGCTTAAAGCCTTCTCCGCTTGGTTATTTGCGGGCCATACGCAGGTTTCATATAAGTCGTAAAAACATCCTTGTAGTGGGAGACCAACTTTTTACAGATATTTTTGGCGCAAAGCTATTGGCAATGAAAACTTTGCTTGTCGAGCCGGTGGATCCCAACAGGGAAGCGGCTACCGTAAAGTTGCGCAGACGCCTGCTTGGCGGGATAAAAAGAAGAATTATCAGTGGAAAACAGCCTTTTTAACAGGAGGAAACCAAAATGGATAAAAAGATTTTACTGCTTTTGGGGCCAAACCTCAATATGGTCGGCACTCGTGAAAAAAATATTTATGGCACGCAGTCCGCGCAAAATATAAAAGATCAGGTGATTGCTTATGGAAAAGAAAAAGGTGTTTTGATCGACGTTTTTCAATCCAATCATGAAGGCGCGCTGATAGATGTAATTCATACCGCCCAAGAGCAGTATGGCGCAGTTGTGATCAACGCGGGGGCACTTACACATTACAGCTATGCGCTGCGCGACGCAATTGCCTGTGTAGATATTCCTTTTATTGAAGTGCATATGTCAAACATTCATGCCCGGGAAGAATTTCGCCACTGCTCTGTTATTGCACCTGTCTGCAAAGGGCAGATTGCGGGTTTTGGTAAGGATGTTTATTTTTTAGGGATTGACGCAGTGCTTCTGCTGCAAAAGCAGGAAGTGGGATAAAAGGGCGTGTATAACGGATGGAAAGTAGAATTTTAAAGTTACAGGAGGGGCTGACCCGGCCGGGCGAAGCGGCGCTGGTGCTTTCGGACGTTAACCGTTTTTACCTATCTGGCTTTGCTTCTTCGGCGGGCGCCGTTTTTATCACCAGAAAAGCAGCCTGTCTGCTGGTGGATTTTCGTTATGGCGAAGCAGCGCAAAGGCGGGTAAAAGATTTGGATGTAGTCGTTTTTGACAACCTTTCACAGCAGCTGTGTACGCTTGCAAAAAAGTACAGCGTCAAAAAGGTGTTTTTGGAAAGTGCAACAATTTCTGTAAAACAGGCAAATACATTAAAAAAAAGTTTTCGCACAATAGATGTTAAAACGGTCTGTGACGATACGCTTGATTTGCTTTTATCCAATATGTGTATGATCAAAAGCAGGGCTGAGATTTTAAAAATAAAGGAAGCGCAGCGTATTACCGAAGAAGCATATCTGGATATTTTAAACTTTATCAGGCCTGGTATTACAGAGCAAGATATTGCCCTGGAGCTTGAATTTTCCATGCGCAGGCGCGGAGCGCAGCGCGTGGCTTTTGATTTGATCACAATAGCGGGCAAAAAAACTTCTCTGCCGCATGGTGTTCCGGGAACGAGCGTTGTACGTGCGGGCGATTTTGTTACAATGGACATTGGCGCTGTGTATGAGGGTTATCACAGCGATATGACGCGAACGGTAGCCGTTAGCCATGTAACAGACAGGCAAACAGAAATTTATAATCTTGTCTTGCAGGCCCAGCGCAGTGCGCTTGTAAAAATAAAATCAGGCACAACGGGAAAATGTATTGACCAGGCTGCAAGAGATGTCATAGAACAGGCGGGCTACGGACAATGCTACAGGCATGCTACCGGCCATGGGGTGGGATTGCTGATCCATGAAGAACCGCGCCTTTCCCAGGGAAGCAATACAATTTTAAGCAGCGGTATGGTTGTTACGGTGGAACCGGGTATTTATCTGCCGGGAGAATTTGGCGTGCGTATTGAAGATATGGTCGCGGTAACCAAAAACGGTTGTACAAACCTGACCGGCGTCAGCAAGGAATTGCTTATTCTTTAAATCTTCTGGAAAACTCTGTAAATTAATTGCGATTAGCTGTTGCATTTTTTCGGTGCAATATGTATAATGATAATCTGTAAAACAGTAACAGGATCGTACATTGCTGCGATGTATATTGAGGAGGATTTATCTATGATTTCAGCAGGTGATTTTAGAAACGGCGTTACGTTTGAAATGGACGGGCAGGTTGTTTCTATTATTGAGTTTCAGCATGTAAAACCGGGCAAAGGCGCTGCTTTTGTGAGAACCAAAATCAGGAACGTAATCACGGGCGCCGTTGTTGAAAAAACCTTTAACCCCAACGACAAATATCCCACAGCTTTTATTGAGAGAAAAGATATGGAATATCTTTACAGTGATGGAGACCTGTATTATTTTATGGATAGCGAAACCTATGAACAGATTCCAATTAACCAAAACATTCTTTCCGATAACTTTAAGTTTGTAAAGGAAAATATGACCTGTAAGGTTTTGTCTTATAAAGGGAATGTGTTCGGCGTAGAACCGCCCAATTTTGTCGAGCTGGAAGTAACGAAAACGGAGCCGGGTGTGAAAGGCGATACGGCAACAAACGTAACAAAACCTGCAATAGTTGAAACCGGGGCGGAGATCAAAGTGCCGATCTTTATTAACGAAGGCGACAGAATTCAGATAGATACCCGCACAGGCGAATATATGTCACGCGCATAAGCGCAGAATAATGGAGGATAAAATGACGCTTACAGAAAAGATTTCTTATATCAAGGGCCTTACAGAAGGCCTGAAGCTGGATGAAAACAAGGACGAAGTTAAGGTTATAAAAGCAATATTAGAGCTGCTTGAGGATATGGCGTTGTCTGTTACAGACCTTGAAACATGCGTTGACGATGTATGCGACCAGCTTGATGCCGTGGATGAAGATCTGGCGGATCTGGAAGAAGATTATTATGATGAAGGCGACCAGCCATGCAGCTGCTGCGACACGGACGACGAACAGTTTTATGAAGTGACCTGTCCCACCTGTGGGGAAGAAATTTGTCTGCAGGAAGACGTTTTGCTTTGTGGAGAGACAGAATGCCCCAAATGCGGCGAAAAACTGGAATTTGATTTTTCTGACCTTTTTACAGAGGATGAAGATGAAAAAGGCTGTTCGTGCGACTGCTGCACACAGCCGGATCATGAAGAAGCCTAAAAACCCCCTGTGCAAAAACGAACCATATCTGCACCCTTCGAATACTATATTCGAGGGGTGTTTTTATGCGCAGACGAAGAAAAAGACGGCGAAAAACCAGTGTTTTCAAACGCATCTTTATCTTGCTAGTACTGCTGTCTGCGGCGTCGTTTCTGTTTTTGGAATTGCAGGTAAGGCCTATGATTCTTAATTTGACAGAAATTAAAGCGCAGGCGCTTGCCACTGAAGCCGTTAACAAGGCGGTTGAAGCACAGCAGCTGGAATCAGATTTTACATATGAAGACCTGGTGGAAGTTCAGTATTCAGGCAGTAACGCGGTTCAGAGCATTTCTGCCAATACGGTAAACATTAACGCTTTAAAGGCCGCATATTCTTTAAGCGCACAGGAAGAAATTGATCAGCTGCGGCATAGGGAAATTCAATTTTACACAGGAGATTTGTCGGGAATAGACCTCTTGCGCGGGCTCGGCCCAATCATCAAAGTCCGGTTGAATTTTTCGAGCAGTATTGAAACGAACGTGACAAGCCAGTTTATTTCTGCGGGAATCAATCAGACGCAGCATATTATTGAACTGGAAATCAAAGCGGAGATATACCTGACCTCCGATGGAGCGATCCCCAATGTCGAGGTTGTTACAAATGTGCCGGTTGCAGAGACTGTTATTGTTGGAACAACGCCTACATTGTATGCCAGCAGATTCATGTCTTAATTGTAAATTTATGCTGCAATTCCCTGTCAACCCTTGAAGATAAACTCTATATATGGTATGATAAACGATAAAGTTGACAGATTGGGGGCATTATGTATTGCCTGAGGATATAAAGCAAAAATATATAGCGGGCAGCATGGAAGAATATATGCAGCTTGTTGCGGAGATTATGTGCGTTCGCGCCAGAGGGAAGCGTCCGCTTGCCTATGTACGTACCTACGGTTGCCAGCAGAATGTCGCAGACAGTGAAAAGATCAGGGGAATGTTGGCAAAAATGGGGTATACCTTTACCGAAACGCCGCAGGATGCGGATTTTATAATTTTTAATACCTGCGCGGTACGGGAACACGCCGAAGACCGGGTATTTGGAAATGTAGGTGCGCTTAAGGCAATCAAGCAAAAACACCCTTCCGTTTTAATTGCATTATGCGGCTGCATGATGGAGCAGCCGCATATAGCCGAAAGGATATATAAAAGCTTTCCATTTGTAGGCCTTGTTTTTGGTACGCACTTTCTGCACCGCTTTCCGGAGCTTTTATATAAAAGCCTGTTTATCGGAAAGCGTATTTTTGTCCGCGGTGAAGACGACCGCCTTGTGCACGAAGGGCTTCCCATAAAACGCGACGGAGACTTCAAAGGCTGGCTGCCTGTTATGTATGGGTGTGATAATTTTTGTTCCTATTGTATTGTTCCTTATGTACGCGGAAGGGAACGCAGCCGCCGTGAGTGCGATATATTACAGGAGGCAAAGGAGCTGATTGGCGCGGGCTACAGGGATATTACGCTGCTTGGGCAAAACGTAAATTCCTACGGGAAAGGCCTGCCGGAGCGCACTTCTTTTTCCAGCCTTCTTTCCAAAATTGATCAGATAGATGGCGAATATTGGCTGCGTTTTATGACGTCGCATCCAAAGGACTGCACAAAAGAATTGATTGATACAATTGCGCAAAGCCGGCATATCAGCAAGCATTTGCATTTGCCGTTTCAGTCGGGGAGCGATAAAATTTTGCAGCAAATGAACAGGCGTTACACGCGCCAGTCGTATTTGTCCATTGTAAATTACGCAAAGGAAAAAATTCCCGGACTTTCGCTTACAAGCGACGTTATTGTGGGTTTTCCCGGTGAAACTTACGAAGATTTTAAGGAAACGCTTTCTTTGGTGCGCCAGGTTGGTTTTACGTCGCTGTTTACATTTATTTATTCGCCGCGCGTTGGCACGCCTGCTGCAAGAATGGAGGATCCTGTGCCATATGCGGAAAAATCCAAATGGTTCAGCGAGCTTTTGCAGGTACAGGAAGAAATCGCGGCGCAGCGGTGCGCTTCTATGGTCGGGCAAACGCAAAAAGTGCTGATTGAAGGAAAAACAGGGAAAGGAAACGTATTATCGGCCCGTACATCAGGCAATATAATTGTGGAGCTGGAAGGTGACGATGCGCTGATTGGTACGTTTGCAAGCGTGCAGATTACACAGGCGCGCAACTGGATATTAAAAGGCATACTGGTTTAAAACAGGAGGAAGAAAAATGGATACGATAGAGTTGGCAAGGGAAATAGGCAAGGCGCTTCAGCAGGAGGACTGTTTTGTAAAACTGCAGATTGCAAAGCAGCAAAGTGATGAGGACCAGCAGCTTCAGCAGATGATCGGCGAATTTAATTTAAAACGCATGGCGATCAACAATGAAGCTTCCAAACCCGACAGGGACGACCAAAAACTGCAGGAGTTGAACAGGGAAATGCGTGCTGTGTATGCAGAGATTATGAAAAATGAAAACATGCAGGCATATAATACGCATAAGCAGACGCTGGATACGCTTTTGCAAAGAATTTTTGCCATTATTACGCAATCTTCGGAAGGAGAAGACCCCATGACGGCAGACTACACGCCAGGCTGTTCCGGAAGCTGTTCCAGTTGTTCCGGCTGCCATTGATAAAAACCAGCGGTAAAGAGGTGAAAAAGCACAATGGCTGAACTTTCGCCAATGATGAAGCAGTATTTTAAAATAAAAGAAGAAAATAAAGACAGCATTTTGTTTTTTCGCCTTGGCGATTTTTACGAAATGTTCTACGACGACGCAAAGCTTGCGTCAAAGGAATTGGAGCTTACGCTTACGGGCAGAGATTGCGGCCAGGAGGAGCGCGCGCCGATGTGCGGCGTTCCTTTTCACAGCAGTGAAGCGTACATAGCCCGTCTGGTTGCGAAGGGGTATAAGGTTGCCATATGCGAACAGGTGGAGGACCCTGCATCTGCAAAAGGCCTTGTAAAGAGAGATATTATCCGCGTGATCACACCTGGTACCGTTATGGAAAGCAGTATGCTCGACGAAGGGAAAAACAATTACATATCCTGCATTTTTACGAAAGATCAGAAAATAGGGGTTGCTTTTTGCGACATTTCAACCGGTGAGCTGCATGCTACAAGCCTTGCGGGCGGGGATGCTTTTACACAGCTGAAAAACGAGCTGGCGCGTTTTTCACCGCGCGAAATTCTAATCGGCGGGGATACGGTGCGCTTTCAGGAATTGCCCGCCTTTATCCGCGACAGACTTTCCGCAGGGGTTGAAATGCTGACAGACGACCGCTTTGACGAAGCGCTTTGCGCGCAGCGCGCCGCAATGCAGTTTGGGGAAAAAAATATTTGTGCGCTGCGGGAGGATGGAAACACCCAACTGATCAGCTGCCTAGGGGCACTTTTGCGTTATCTGGAGGAAACACAGAAAACCGGGCTGGAGCGAATAAACACACTGGATATCTACAGCGAAAACCAGTTTATGAATTTGGATTTTCATACCAGACGCAATTTGGAGCTTTTGGAAACCATGCGCGGCAAAGAGAAGAGAGGTTCTCTTTTATGGGTGCTGGATAAAACAAAGACGGCGATGGGAAAACGCCTGATCCGCGCATGGATTGTACAGCCCTTGGTTAGCTGTGCGCCAATTGTAAAACGTCAGAATGCGGTAGAAGAGCTGGTAACTGATACGGTGCGGCGTATGGAAATTATAAATGCGCTGACAGGCATTTTTGATATGGAACGTTTGATGACAAGAATTGTTTACGGAACTGCAAACGGCAGAGAATTGCGTTCTCTTGCAAGCGCCGTGCAAAAACTGCCGGCGCTAAAACAGCTGCTTGAGGGGACAAGCGCTTCTTTATTGCAGGAAATTTACCGCGGAATTGATACGCTGCAGGATGTTTATACGCTGATTGACAGCGCAATTGTGGAGGACCCGCCGTTTTCTGTGCGTGAGGGCGGTATTATTAAAAAGGGGTATCATGCAGAGCTTGACCAGTTAAACGGAGACATGGCAGATTCTACCGGGCTGCTTTCGGCCATTGAGGCCGATCAAAGAGAAAAAACAGGAATTCCCAAACTGAAGGTTGGTTATAACAGGGTATTTGGATATTATATTGAGGTTTCCAATTCTTATAAAGAAATGGTGCCGGATACCTACATTAGAAAGCAAACGCTTACAAATTGCGAGCGCTTTATCACACAGGAACTAAAAGAGCTTGAAGGACGGATACTTGGCGCAAAGGATAAAGCGGTAGCGCTGGAATATAAACTATATGATACAGTCCGCAAGAAGGTTTCGGACCAGCTTTCCCGTATTCAGCAAACAGCCAGATGCATTGCAACGCTTGATGTATTGTGTTCTTTTGCAGCTGTCGCAGCCGAAAACCGCTACTGCCGGCCTGAGGTGAATATAAGCGGCGTAATCCGTTTAAAGGACAGCCGCCACCCAGTGGTGGAGCTACTGCTGGACGGTGCGCCCTTTGTTCCCAATGATGTTGACCTTGACAATGCAAATAACCGCGTTGCCATTATAACAGGCCCTAATATGGCGGGGAAATCAACATATATGCGTCAGGTAGCATTAATTGTACTGATGGCGCAAACCGGAGCCTTTGTTCCGGCCTCCCGTGCAGAAATTGGCATTGTTGACAGCATCTTTACACGCGTAGGCGCTTCCGACGATCTTGCCTCCGGGCAGTCTACATTTATGGTGGAAATGAACGAGGTAGCCTCAATTGTTAAAAATGCAACGGCAAAAAGCTTGTTGGTTCTTGACGAGATCGGCCGTGGAACCTCTACTTTTGACGGGATGAGCATTGCCCGTGCGGTGCTTGAATATGCGGCGGATAAAAAAAGGCTGGGCGCGAAAACCTTATTTGCAACGCACTACCATGAACTGACTGTAATGGAACAACTGCTTGACGGGGTGCGAAATTATAATATAGCCGTAAAAAAACGTGGAGATGACATTACCTTTTTGCGCAGAATTATTCCCGGCGGGGCGGACGACAGCTATGGCATAGAGGTGGCAAAGCTGGCGGGGCTTCCAGACTGGATTATTACCAGAGCAAAACAAATTTTAAAAGAACTTGAGGGCAGTAAGATACAAAATACAGCGCCTGATCAACACAGGAAGGCTGTGCAGCAACAACCTGCGGAGTTTTCTCTGCTGGATACTGCTGCTTCCAGGATCAGGCAGAAGCTTTTAAATGTTGATATCAATACATTGACGCCGATTGAATCCATGAACATTCTTTTTGACCTGATCCGCCAGGCAAAGGAAGAAGAATAAAATAACGGGGGCGAGTCTGTTATGGGGAAAATTCATGTACTGGATAGGCATGTTGCAGAGCTGATTGCAGCCGGAGAGGTTGTAGAACGCCCCAGCTCTGTAGTAAAAGAGTTGGTAGAAAATGCGATTGATGCAGGCTCTACCGCCATAACGGTCGAAATTAAAAATGGGGGAATCGAGTATATCCGTGTTTCAGACAACGGTTGCGGCATTGCAAGAGAAGACGTTCCAAAGGCGTTTTTGCGCCATGCTACCAGCAAAGTTAAAGCGGAAAATGATCTGGAAAGTATTGCAACGCTTGGCTTTCGCGGCGAAGCGCTCGCGTCCATATGCGCTGTTTCTCATGTTGAAATTCTGACATGCAGTGAAGGAGAAGCACTTGGAACAAAATACAGTATAAGCGGTGGGGAAGAAGAAAGCCTGACAGATGCAGGATGCCCGAAAGGAACCACCATCATTGTGCGCAATATTTTTTATAATGTGCCTGCGCGCATGAAATTTTTGAAAAAAGATGTAACAGAGGCAAATGCCGTTGCAAACGTACTGGATAAAATTGCGCTTTCGCATCCGGAAATTGCGGTAACCTTTATCCGCGACGGAAAGCAGACGCTGCATACGGCGGGGGACGGAAAGCTGCTTTCTTCCATTTACACGGTATATGGCAGGGAGTTTGCAAACGGTCTGATACCTGTGGACTATTCACTTGAAGGCGTTGCGGTCAGGGGCTATGTCAGCAGTCCGCAGAACGCGCGGCCTAACAGAAATATGCAAAACTTTTTTATCAATGGCCGCTTTGTGAAAAGTCGCACGGCTATGGCGGCGATAGAAGAGGCCTGTAAAGGCAGTGTTATGACTGGAAAATTCCCCGCCTGTGTTTTACATATTTCCCTTTCTTGTCAGGCGGTGGATGTAAACGTGCATCCGGCAAAAATAGAGGTCCGTTTTATTCAGGAACGTCCCGTTTTTGACGCGCTGTATCATGCGGTGAAGTCGGCGTTGCTAAGCGGAGACCAGCCAAAGCAGGTTTCTTTAAAGCCGCGTGATATGACCCGTTCGGCCCGGCCATCCAATCCGTTTGAATTTGAGCAGACCTGTAAATCCAAGTTTGCATCTAAGCAGGAACCTGCAAACCCGTTGCATGTAAACCACCAGCCCTCTTTAAAAGAAGCGGCGCCTGCCGCTCTGGAAAAGAAAGAAGATTGTCAGCCGCAGATTTCTATCCCCAAAACGCACGCTTTTCAAAATTATGTGGCAGACGGCGTAAACCCATTTGATTTATATAAGGGGCGTTTGCAGGTATCCCAAAGTTTTATACCTGCCGCTGATGCAAACACTGAAAAAAAAGCGCAGACCGCGCAGCAGCCAAAACCACAACCGGTCGTTTCAAAAGAGACTGATTCTGCACCGGAAGACGGGAAAAAGGCTTTCACAGAGCCTTTTGAAGGGAGTTCGACAAAATTTATCGGCGAAGCGTTCCGCACATATATTATAATGGAGCGCGGCGAAGATGAACTGGTTTTTATTGATAAGCACGCAGCGCATGAAAGAATTCTTTATGAAAAGCTGAAAGCGGAAAAAGGCGCCGGCGCAATGCAATACCTTTTGGAACCGATAACCGTCGCTTTGAACAAACTGGAATACGACGCAGCGCTGCAAAACGCCAAAGCTTTTTTGGAAGCAGGCTTTGAAATAGAGGATTTTGGCACGGGAAATATCCTTGTCAGGAGCGCACCGCAATATTTGGAACATTCGGATATTGCATCTATTGTAATGGAAATGGCTGGGTATCTGCTTGAACATAAAAATGATATTTACGCAGAGCAAATGGATTGGATTTACCACAATGTTGCCTGCCGCGCGGCGGTCAAAGCCGGCAATATTAACCACCCTCAGGAGCTTATTGCGCTGGCAGAACGGCTTGAAGCAGACCCGGCGCTGCGTTATTGTCCGCATGGAAGGCCGGTACAGATTGTCATTAAGAAAAGAGAAATAGAAAAACAGTTTGGCAGGGTGTGATTTTTTGCAGCAGGCAGCCTTTATTCCGCTTGTGGCAATTGTGGGACCCACGGCGTCTGGAAAAACCTCGCTTGGCGTTGCAATTGCAAAGCGTTATAACGGGGAAGTAGTTTCGGCGGATTCCATGCAAATCTATACAGGAATGCAAATTGCAACGGCAAAGCCGGACGCGATTCAGCGGCAGGGCATTCTTCATCATATGATGGATTTTTTAGATCCCCAGGAAACCTATAGCGTGGCACAGTATGCGCAGCGCGCAAGAAATGTTATCTGCGATATATACAAAAGAGGAAAACTGCCCGTGCTCGTGGGTGGGACAGGCCTTTATGTTCATGCGCTTTTAAACCATTTGGAATTTGCGCCGGGCGGTGAGGATCCTGCTTTGCGCCGGGAGCTTTTCGCCCGGCTGGAGCGCGAAGGAATGGATTCTCTGCTTTTGGAGCTGGCGCAATTTGATCCGGACAGCGCAGAGCGCCTTGCGCAGACAAAAAACGCAAAGAGAATTATAAGAGCGATTGAAATTTTTAAAACGACAGGGATTACAATGACGCAGCATGTAGCGCGCTCAATGAAGAACCCAAGCCCATATAGAGATGTACGCATTGGGCTTACCTTCAGAGACAGAGGGAATTTATATGACAGGATCGACCGAAGAGTTGACCAAATGCTGGAGCAGGGACTTTTGAAGGAAGCAGAATATATCCTTTCACAGCCATGTGGCAAAACGGCGCGAATGGCGATTGGCTATAAGGAACTTAAGCCGTATTTTGACGGTGTATGTACGTTACAGGATGCGACGGAAAAGCTAAAACGGGAAACAAGAAAGTATGCAAAGCGGCAGCTTACCTGGTTTAAAAAAGATCAAAGCATCCGCTGGATTGAAACAGACGTTTGTAAAAATGAAGAAGAAGTTGCACGCACGGCTTGCTCATATATAGAGCAAAGCGGGATTTTGCAATAATTATGGAATGTGGTGAATACGGCTTGGATAAAACACTGGCAAAAAAAATTATTATAACAGTGGCGGCGTTTCTGGTACTTGTATATTTGGCGTATTTATTTTATGGGGCGAACTTTTCCATGGTAGAAACAGAAACCGCCGTTATGCAGGAAACGGCAGATTCTATCTATTCCACTGGCTATGTTATCCGCAATGAAACACTGATTAGAAATGACAGTGAAGGCGTGGTGGCCTATGCGTTTGACGACGGTGGAAAGGTAGCGGCAGGCGGCGTGGTGGCCACTGTGTATAAAACAGAAGACGACGCTACGGCGCATAAGGAAATTGCGCAGCTTAACAACCAGATTGACCAGCTTAAAAAAATTAATATGGCGGCGCATACGATGTCGACAGGTTTGGATTCCATTAATAATCAAATGAACCAGAAAATAGTCGATTTACTGCAAAATATAAACGAAGGCCAGCTTTACAATTTAAAAGATACCAGCAAAGACCTTTTATATTTAATTAACGAACGTATGATTGTGACCGGTGAAGTTGTCAATTATAATGAAAAAATTGAACAGCTGCAGGCGCAAAAGGAAGAAATTCAGGCCTCCTGCGGGGAGGCGGTTGCCCAGATTACCTCGCCGGTCGCCGGCTATTTTGTAAGTTATACGGACGGCTGTGAAAGCGCGTATGATTATGCAAAGGCTTCAGAGATCAGTCTGGACAGTCTGAATACCATACTGAAGCAAGAGCCTGAAAAAGTAGCGGACAATGTAATTGGAAAAGTGATCAGCGAACTCAATTGGTTTATTGCTTGTCCAATTACCGCACAGGAATCTATTGAGTTAAGCTCCATTTATGATGACGTCAGCGTAAATATGCCATATGCCACAACGGGCAGCGTGCCGGTAAAAATAGCGTCGGTAAACCAGGGAAACAAAACGTCGGACGCTGCGCTTGTGCTGGAATGCAATTATATGAGCCCGGAACTTGCCAGCCTGCGCAATGAAACGGTTAAAATTGATATAAAGACCTACAGGGGAATACGGGTCAGCAAAAAATCCCTGCATGACGACACGGTGGTTAAAACCATTGAAAATGAAGACGGTACAACAACCTCAGAAGAAAAAAAGGTGCAGGGCGTGTACGTTGTATATGGAAACGAGCTTATTTTCAAGCAGGTATCGATTCTGTATGCAGGCGAAGATTTTGTACTGTGTGACCCGCAGCCGGAAGAAGGCGTCCTTTTTAACGGAACAACTGTTGAGCTTTATGATAAAATTGTCACGGAAGGGGAAGATTTATATGCCGGAAAAATTGTCAAGCAGTGAGCAGCAGGCGTTGCAGGATATTGCATACAACTATAAAACAATAGAAGAGACAATTGCAAAGGCTGCTTTGCAATCGGGCAGAAACAGGCAGGATATTACCTTTCTGGCGGCCACAAAGACGGTAGATGCAGACAGGATTAACTATGCCGTTTCCCTGGGACTTTCCCATATTGGGGAAAACAGGGTGCAGGAGCTCCTTGCAAAATATGAAAGCTATGACCTTACGCGCGCATCTTTGCAGTTTATTGGGCATTTGCAGACCAACAAGGTACGGCAGATTGTGGGAAAGGTTGATATGATCCAGTCGGTAGACAGCGAGAAACTTGCAGGAGAGATTGCAAAGCACTCGCTTGCAAATGGGATCACGACGGATATTTTAATAGAGGTAAATATAGGAAACGAAGTCAGTAAATCAGGCGTTGCACCACAGGGCCTTGAAGAGCTATTATTCCGTATTGGAACAATGCGCGGTATTTCTGTAAAAGGCCTTATGGCAATTCCTCCCATTTGCGACAAAAAGGGGGAAATTTGTAAATATTTTTGCGCGATGTACAAACTGTTTATTGACATGAAGGCCAAAAAAATGGATAATGTATTTATGGACTATCTGTCAATGGGGATGTCTGCGGATTACCGCGAAGCTATCCTGGAAGGGGCTAACATGGTGAGGATCGGCTCCTCGTTGTTTGGTCCCAGGCTTTATATATAAAATTGGAGGTATTTTAAAATGGCAGGTTTAGTGGATAAGTTTAAACGTATGTGGGATGCACCGGACGACGAATATGATGATTATGATGAATACAGCTATGACGATGAACCGGAGGAAGATTACGCCGCTTCATCCTCACCGGCGCCCGATTATTCTTATCAGCGGGAAAATGCGGCTTCTACACCCAGACGGAATAAGGTTGTTAATATCAATGCAACTGCCAAATTGCAGGTTGTCCTTTTTAAGCCCGAACGGTTTGGGGAAGAAACCAGGGCAATTGCAGACGAATTGATTAAGATGCATACGGTTGTTTTGAACCTGGAAAACACAAACAGGGATATGTCCCGGCGCATTATAGATTTTTTAAGCGGCTGTGCTTATGCAAATAAGGGAAAAATTAAAAGAATTGCGACAAGCACGTTTATTATTATACCCAATAACGTGGATTTGACCGGGGATGACCTGTTGGATGAGCTTGAAAATAACGGCGTTTATTTTTAATTTGTATGTCTGTTGAAGAAAAACATGCATATGCGCTTTTAGAAGCCAAAATTGACGACACGCTTTACCTGTCTGAACAGCGCCGGGCTCCGTGTTTTACTTCATTTCTGGCTCTGGAAGAGCAGGCGGCCGCAAAGGGAATATTAAAGCAGGCGCACTTTGAGAATTATTTGTTTTACGGCGGGTATGAAAAAAGTGAAAGGGCGGTTCTGGGGATTTTCCCAAAAGAACAACAGTATTCTTCTTCTTTTTTTCCTATAACGCCGCTTGCGTTTATGTACAGACAGGCGTATAATCTATCCCATAGGGATTTTTTAGGCGCGCTGATGAGTTGCGGGATAAAAAGAGAGGCTTTGGGCGATATTCTGACTGAGCCGGGGCGTGCAGTTGTTTTTGTCAAGGAGGAGCTGAGCGCTTATATTACAGCGCAGATCCAAAAAGTGGGAAACATTGGCGTTTCGGTTTCCGTTTTGAAGAACACGGACCGCTTGCCTCCCATTAAGAAACCTGAAGAAAAATTTTATACGATGGCTTCCGTGCGGCTTGACAGCGTGGTAAGTGCACTTACAGGCTTGAGCCGGGATAAAGGTGCGAAACTGATACTGGCAGGGAACGTTTTTTTAAACCACCAGTGCAGGCAAAATGTAAGTATGCACCTTAAACAAGGGGATACGTTGTCCATCCGAGGATATGGCAAATATATAATTGGCGATTATACAGGCCTGACGAAAAAAGGCAGGGTTAAGCTGGTTATTAAACAATACAGATAGGAGAGATCGATATGCTGACAATTGACGAGGTAAAAAACATCAGCTTTAGAAAAGCAAATCTTGGCGGCTACCGTCCAGAGGATGTCGAAGCTTTTATCGATGAGGTTGTTACAACGCTTGAGCAGAATAAAAAAGATAAAATTGAGCTTGTAAAAAAGCTGGATATCCTTGCCAAGCGCATAGAAGAATATCGTAAAGACGAAGAAAATGTACGGGGCGCTCTTTTAAATGCACAAAAAGTGATGGATTCCACCGTAAAAGAGGCAAATCAGAAGGCAGAGGCGATTATTAAAGAGGCAAAGATGAAAGCGCAGGATATTATTATGAACGCCAACGCCTCCATTGTAAATGAAAAAAATAATTATTTAAAATTGCAGGCTGACGCCGTTGTTTTAAGGGAACAGCTTCTTGAAACCTATAACAGCCATATCAGGATGCTGGAGGATCTTCCGACTGCTTCTGAAATCAGTAAGACAAAGGCAGAGCTTGATAAAAAATATCCAGTTAACAATGCATCTGCACAGAATATGGCTGTATCGGCACAACAGGAACAACCAGACAAAGCACAGTCTGCGGCAGACAGCGAGGAAGAGGAAGAAGTTATAGATATTTCCTCTCAGGCTACACAGGAGGCCGAACAGGCGCCGCAGGATGCAGAAGAGAAGGAAAGTAAGTTTGGCAACCTGAAGTTTGGCGACAATTACAGCGTAACCGACAAAAAATAAAAAATACATAGCTTATAATCTAAATACCAATCCCATGACGGATTATCCGCATTGGATTGGTATTTAGATTGGTACAGGGAATTATATAGAGGGAGAGTACAAAATTCATGCCACAGGATTATAATGCAACGCTTAATCTTCCCAAGACCGATTTTCCGATGCGTGCGGGCCTTCCCAAAACAGAGCCTCAAACGCTGAACCGTTGGGAAGAAGAGAAAATTTACGAAAAGCTGATGGAAAAAAACAAAGGGAAGCCGCTATATGTTCTGCATGACGGCCCCCCGTATGCAAATGGAAATATTCATTTGGGCACTGCGCTAAACAAGGTTTTAAAGGACATTGTTGTACGCTATAAAAATATGTCGGGCTTTCAGTCCCCGTATGTTCCCGGATGGGACACGCATGGCCTTCCAACAGAGCTTAAAGCAAGAACAAAAGCCGGGGTTGGAAATTCAACCACTATTTCCGATGTGGAGTTGCGGCGTATCTGCCGCGAGTTTGCCTTGGGGTATCTGGACGACCAGAGAACACAGTTTAAACGTTTGGGCGTCATTGGAGAATGGGAACATCCATATGTAACGCTGTTAAAAGAATTTGAAGCCAAACAGATTGAAATTTTTGCTGAAATGGCCTGTAAGGGTTATATTTATAAGGGCTTAAAACCGGTATATTGGTGTTCTGACTGTAAAACGGCGCTGGCCGAGGCAGAAATAGAATATGCAGAAGACCCCTGTCATTCTATTTATGTTAAATTTAAGGTGACAGACGATCTTGGCAAATTTTCAGCGATGGGCGTAGATCCTGCAAAGGTATCGTTTGTAATTTGGACCACAACAACCTGGACTCTGCCCGGTAACGTTGCAATTTGTGTGGGGCCACGTTTTACATATTGTCTGATAAAGGGCCATGACGAATATTTTGTTATAGCAGAAGAGCTATATAAAAACGCCATGCAGGCGGCCGGAATTGACAATTATGAGGTTGTAGGTACGCTGCAGGGCGCAGAGCTTGAATTCATGAAGACACAACACCCGTTTTTGGACAGAACTTCGCTTGTGATCGTAGGTGATCATGTAACATTGGAAAGTGGTACTGGCTGCGTGCATACTGCACCGGGCCACGGCGTTGAGGACTTTGACGTTTGCTGTAATTATAAAAATTTACCGATCATTGTTCCGGTAGATGCAGACGGCAGACTGACGCAGCAGGCGGGGCAGTTTGCCGGACTGAAGACAGAAGACGCAAACAAGCCGATTGCGCAATATCTGGAAAAAACGGGCGCGCTGTTTGCGCTGGAAAAAATCAGACACCAGTACCCACATTGCTGGCGCTGCAAAAACCCGGTGCTTTTCCGGGCTACAGACCAGTGGTTCTGCTCTGTGGAAGATTTTAAAGAAGATGCTGTCCAGGCTATCCGAACAGTCAAATGGATTCCGGGCTGGGGGGAAGACAGGATTACCTCCATGGTGCGCGAACGCAAGGATTGGTGTATATCTCGCCAGCGCAAATGGGGCGTGCCTATCCCGATTTTCTTTTGCAAATCATGCGGGGAGCCGCATATTGATAAAGATGCCATGCTTTCTGTCGCCGAATTGTTCCGGAAAGAAGGGAGCGATGCGTGGTATCGGAAAGACGCCGCTGAAATTCTTCCAAAAGGAACAAAATGCAAAAAATGCGGCGCAACGGAATTTGACAAAGAAAAGGATATTATGGATGTATGGTTTGATTCCGGTTCCACACATGCTGCAGTTCTGCGGGAAAGACCTTACTTGCAATGGCCGGCAGACCTCTACCTGGAGGGCGCAGACCAGTACAGGGGTTGGTTCCAGTCCTCCTTGCTGACGTCTGTCGCCACAACCGGTAAAGCCCCCTACAAAGCCGTTTTAACGCATGGATGGGTTGTAGACGGCGAAGGAAGAAAAATGTCCAAATCTCTGGGAAACGGTATTGATCCACAGGATATTGTGAACGAATACGGCGCGGACGTGCTCCGGTTATGGGTGGCGTCCTCTGATTATCATGCAGATATCCGTATTTCAAAGGATATTTTAAAACAGCTTTCTGAATCGTATAGAAAAATCCGGAATACGGCAAGGTATATTTTGGGAAATTTGGGTGATTTTAATCCTGATGCGGATGCACTTTCTCTGGATGCATTGCTGCCAATTGACAAATGGGCGCTTGTAAAGCTTGATGAGCTGAACCGAAAAGTGATGCAGGCATATGATGCGTTTGAATTCCACCAGGTTTACCATAGCATTCATAATTTCTGCGTGGTCGATATGTCCAATTTCTATTTGGACGTCTTAAAGGACAGGCTCTATACGGAAAAAGCAGACAGTCTTGCACGAAGAGCCGCGCAGACAACAATTTATTTCATTTTGGACGCCATGACAAGGTTGATTTCACCAATTCTTGCATATACCTCGGATGAAATCTGGCGGTATATGCCGCACAGCAGCGACAGCGACCCGGATTGCATATTGTTCAATGAAATGCCAAAGCTGCTTTGCATAAATGCTGATGCAGATTTTATGGAAAAATGGGATAAAATTCACCAGCTGCGCGACACGGTAAAAAAGTCGTTGGAGGTTGCGGTAAAGGAAAAGCAAATCCGCGCTTCTCTGGAAGCAAAAGTTGTGCTTTCCTGCAACGGCGCGGAATATGATTTTATTCAGTCTGTAAAAGAAGAACTTCCCGCCGCGTTTATTGTATCAGAAGTAGAACTGGTACAAGCTAATGCACAGGAACTTACAGTAAAAATTGAAAAGGCGGCAGGGCGAAAGTGCGAACGCTGCTGGAGCTATAGCGAGACTGTTGGAGAAAACAGCGAGCATCCTGCCATTTGCGCACGTTGTGCGTCTGTTTTAAACAAATAATATATAAAGTGCGGTGTGTCTGAGACAGATATCTGGATGCACCGCGCGTTTCTATGGAGGGATTACTATGGCGGCTTTGGCCCTTATCCTTGCCGGCGCGGTTGTTTTGATAGATCAGTTGTTAAAGCTTCTTGTCGTCCACACCATTAAGGTAGACGGCGCAGTGACGGTAATTGACCACTTGCTTCGTTTTGTATATGTAGAAAATAAGGGCGCCGCCTTTGGATTGCTGGAAAATCAGCGATGGATCTTTATTTCTCTAACTGCGGTGGTTATTCTTATTTTTATTATTGCGCTGTTCCGTACAAAAACAAAAAGCAAGCTGTTTTTTATTTCTGCCGGTATGATCATAGGCGGCGGGATAGGAAACCTGATTGACAGAGTTTTTTTGGGGTATGTAATAGATTATATCCAGCTTTCTTTTTTTCCACCTGTATGCAATTTTGCCGATTATTGCATAACAACCGGTACAATCCTGTTTGTTATTTATATTTTCTTTATATCTGATTTTTTTCAAAAAAAAGAAACGCTACGCACATCGTTAAAAGAAAATGAATAAGCATGTGTTTTTTGCACAGGCCGGCGACAGCGGCGTGCGTATTGATAAATTTTTGGCGCACAGTTTGGCGGATCAGACGCGAAGTTTTCTTGTAAAGCTTATGGAAAAGGGATATGTGCGGGTAAACGGCAAGCAGACAGACAAAAGCGATAAACTGCAGGAAGGCGACAGGGTGGAAATAGAGATTCCACAGCCTGTTGCACTGAAGATAGAAGCAGAAAACATCCCGCTTGATATTGTATATGAAGACGAGGCGTTGCTTGTGGTAAACAAGCCCCAGGGAATGGTTGTGCATCCGGCCGCAGGTAATTTTGACAAAACGCTGGTCAATGCGCTTTTATACCACTGCAAAGGTTCCCTTTCCGGCATTAACGGGGTGCTGCGCCCTGGAATTGTTCACCGTATAGACAAAGATACAAGTGGTCTGCTGGTCGTTGCAAAAAACGACGCCGCGCACCGGGGCCTTGCGGCGCAGATTAAGGAGCATAGCTTTACAAGAGAATACCAGACAGTGGTACATGGGAATATCCGGCAAGACACCGCAACTGTTACAGCGCCGATAGGCCGCCACCCCGTGGACCGGAAAAAAATGGCGGTAACACAAAAAAATGCAAAACAGGCAGTTACCCATTATACCGTTTTAGAACGTTATACAGGCTTTACGCATTTGCAGGTGCGTTTGGAAACCGGACGAACGCATCAGATTCGCGTACATATGGCGTATATTGGCCATCCTGTCGCGGGCGACCCAGTATACGGGCCGAAAAAGCCAGCGAATGGATTGAAAGGACAGTGCCTGCACGCATGGAAAATAGGCTTTGTACATCCGCTGTTGGAAACCTATATGGAGTTTACGTCGCCTTTACCTGTGTACTTTACGCAATTTTTGCAAAGGCTTGCAAAAGATACATAGCGGCTGTTCAAAAAAACTCTTGCAACTTATGGTATATTATGCTATAATAATTGGGCATTTGAAATCCGTTGGGGAACCAATGGGGGTCAACGGCCCGGTTTTTACCGAGACTTTGAAGCGGGCAGTCCTCTGCCGAACAGGTAAGAATGTCTGAAATTTTAGGAGGAATATAGTAAATGGACGCACTCAAATCAATTGCAGCAGATTCTTTAAAAAGTGATCTGCCCCAGTTTGGCATCGGCGACACGGTGCGCGTAAGCGTAAATATCCGCGAAGGCGACAGGGAAAGAATTCAGATGTTTGAAGGTACGGTTATCGCCAAAAAGGGGAGCGGTATTGCTGAAACCTTTACGGTAAGGCGCGTTTCTTACGGCGTTGGCGTAGAAAGGGTTTTCCCTGTTCATTCTCCCAATGTTAAGGATGTACAGGTTGTCAGGCGCGGTAAAGTGCGCAGAAGTAAACTGTATTATCTGCGCGACAGGGTCGGCAAGGCGGCGAAGGTTAAAGAACAGATCCGCTAATAGCAAACACACAAAGGGACGTTATGTCCCTTTTTTGCTATATCCATATAATTTGGGGGTGCCAGTATGAAGAAAAGCGAATATGATTTTAAAATTTTGCCGGATGAGGCGTATAAGGATGACTTGTCCTACGCAGAAAAGGAACAGGCAGACGGTATGCTTACAACGGCTGTTTTTGGCCCTGAGACAGAACAGGCAAAGCGCGATGAAGAACGCCGCAGCGCCGCCGGCTTATGCTTTGAATGGTTGCAGGCCCTTGCAACGGCACTGGTAATTGTGGTTTTGCTTCTTACCTTTGTATTCAGGTTGGTCGATGTAGAAGGCGAATCAATGATGGACACGCTGCATCATAAGGACAAGCTTTTTGTTACAAGCTTATTATATACACCTCAAAACGGCGATGTGGTGATTGTTAGCCATGGGCAGGAATATCAAACGCCAATTGTCAAGCGTGTAATTGCAACGGCTGGGCAAACAGTGGAAATAGACTATGCCAAAAACCAAGTGATTGTCGACGGCGTTATTATTGAAGAACCATACATAAAGGAACCTATGCTGAAAAAAGATATTTATACAACAGATAACCCAATTCAGGTGCCGGAGGGCATGGTTTTTGTAATGGGCGATAATCGCAATAATTCTTTGGACAGTCGTTCACATCAGGTAGGGCTGATTGCAGAGGACGACATCATTGGAAAAGCGGAATTTATTCTTTTTCCTTTTCACAGGTTTTCTTCAATATACGAATAGGGAAGTTTTTTATGAAAAAGAAAGCTGTAGCCGTCTGTTATGAATGGCTTAAACCTATTATCTGCGCGTTTTGTGCTGCCATTTTGGTCATTGTTTTTGCAGTACGGATGATCAATGTAGACGGGCCTTCCATGATGGACACCCTGCAAAACGGCGACAAGGTTTTGATTACAAATCTTTTTTATACACCTGCGCCTGGCGATATTGTTGCGATCAGCCGCGGAGAGAATTTTGACGCACCCCTGATTAAGCGTGTAATTGCAACACAGGGACAAACTTTAAAAATTAACAGCGAAACAGGCGACGTCATTGTAGACGGCGTTTTGCTCAGTGAATTTTATATTAAAGATCCGACAATAGGCGGCGTAAACTGGAATTTCCCATATGTAATACCGCAGGGAATGCTGTTTGTTATGGGGGATAACCGCACTATTTCAAAGGATAGTCGCGATGTACAGATTGGGCTTATTGACCAGGATGATATACTGGGAAAAGCACAGGTTGTTATTTTTCCATTCCAAAATATGAAATATTTATACACATAACTACGGGCGCACGTGTAGTGCGTCCCTGTTTGTTTAAGAAGGTGTTCTATTTGAGTACGACGCAAAATATCCAATGGTTTCCGGGACATATGACAAAAACAAAACGAAATATACAGGCCTCTCTCAAACTGGTTGACACTGTGGCGGAGATCGTTGACGCAAGAATTCCATACAGCAGCCGAAACCCGGAGCTTGACAAGCTGATTGGAAATAAACCCAGACTGATTCTGCTAAATAAATGCGATATGGCAGACAACAGGGAAACGCAGCGTTGGATTGCATATTTCAAAAGAAAGGGGACCAAAGCAATTGCAATTGACTGTAAGTCCGGCAGAGGCATTTCTGCATTTATTCCAACAGTCAGGCAATTGTTGTCTGACAAAATAAAAAAGCAGGCTGAAAAAGGCATAACAGGACGTACAATTAGCGTGATGGTCGTAGGAATCCCAAATGTTGGGAAGTCTTCTTTTATCAACAGAATAGCCGGTAAAAGCCGCGCAAAAACAGAAGACCGCCCTGGTGTGACAAGAGGAAACCAGTGGTATTCCATTGGGCGCGGCTTTGAAATTTTAGATACACCTGGTGTTTTATGGCCCAAATTTGACGACCCGGAGGTTGGGGAAAAACTGGCATTTACCGGCGCGGTAAAAGATCAGATTATAGACGTTGAACTTTTAGCAGTGCGCTTGCTGGAGCTTTTAAAGGCATACCCTACAGACAAATTTCTTGCGAGGTTTAAGCTTTTAAAAGAAGAGCTTGCACCGCTTGACGGTTATACGCTCTTGCAGCTCATTGCCAAAAAGAGGGGAATGCTGATAGCCGGCGGGCAGGCGGATACGCTGCGTGCTGCAAATATACTGTTGGACGAATACAGATCAGCAAAGCTTGGCGCCATTACGCTGGAAATTGCTGAAAAGGAATCAAACTGTAAGTAAGGAGGACGATTGTGGAACCGATACAGTGGTTACAATTAGAAGAAGAGGCATACCATAAGGGGTATCTTGCCGTATGCGGTATTGACGAAGCCGGAAGAGGGCCGCTTGCAGGTCCTGTTTGCGCCGGCGCTGTGATATTTGAAAGAGGGGTAATTCTGGAAGGGGTGAACGACTCCAAAAAGCTTACAGAGAAAAAGCGGGAATATCTTTTTGACAGGATTAAAAACGAGGCGGTTGCATGGTCTGTAGGATGGGCGTCTGTGGAAGAAATTGAAAGAATGAATATCCTCAACGCAGCACTGCTTGCAATGAAACGAGCGCAGGAAGGGTTGTCTGTGCAGGCGGATTATGCCCTGATAGACGGCAACCAAAAACCCCCGCTGAAGATTCCGTGTAAAACAGTTATTAAGGGCGACGGACTTTCCATGTCGATTGCCGCAGCCTCGGTTCTTGCAAAAGTGAGCCGCGACCGCCTTATGCTGGAGCTTTCACGCACATATCCGCAGTACCAGTTTGAAAAACATAAGGGCTATGGTACAAAACTGCACCGCGACCTTTTGCTTTCCTATGGGCCCAGCCCAGTACATAGACGTTCTTTTCTTAAAAAAATATTATCGGAGTAATCAGGTATGGACCAGAAAAAAGAAACCGGTATACACGGAGAACAGTATGTTGCGGAATACCTTTTGCAAAACGGCTATATAATGAAAGCAAGGAACTTCCACTCACGCTATGGAGAAATTGACCTGATCGCCGAAAAAAACGGCGTGCTGGCCTTTATAGAAGTAAAAACAAGAAAAAAAGGAGCGGCCGTTCGCCCGGAAGAAGCAGTTACCAGGGCAAAACAGCAAAAACTGCTAAAAACAGCCTTCGTTTATTTGCAACAGAAAAATACTGCGCTGCAACCGCGCTTTGACGTTGCAGAGGTGTGGGTGTCCCCATCAGACGGCAAACCTGTGGAAATCCGGTATATTATAAATGCTTTTGGTCAGGAGGAGAAGGAATATGCAGCTTTTTGACTTGCATTGCGACACACTGTATAGAGCGGCAACAGAGAAGGAACGCTTAACAGAGAATTCTTTTCATGTTTCTTTTAAAAAAGCGCAGTCTATCAGGCCGTGGATTCAGTGCATGGCGGTTTGGATTCCGGATACTATGCGCGGAGACCAGGCATTTCATTTTGTTTTGCAATGCGCAGAAATACTGGAAACGGAACTGGAACGCACAGGTGACCGGATACAAAAAATACAAACAGGAAAAGAAATAAGAAAAGTGCAGGAGAGCTCTGCTGCCGGAATAATTTTAACAATAGAAGGCGGCGCTGCACTTGCGGGAAAGCTTGAAAATATAAAAAAGCTCCGCGCAGTTGGCGTACGTATGATGACGCTTACCTGGAACGGTGAAAACGAATTGGGGTATGGATGTCTTGCTACCGGCAGAGGCGGCCTTAAGCCATTTGGCCGCGTTGCATTGCAAGAGATGGAAAAAAACGGCGTAGTTGCAGACCTGTCGCATGCAAGCGAACGCTTATTTTACGATGTGGCGGAAACGGCCGGCCGGCCGTTTATTGCCAGTCATTCCAACGCACGCCGTATATGCAACCATCCGCGCAATCTGACAGATGCGCAATTTTGTATAATTCGCGACAGAGGCGGCATTGTCGGGATCAATTTTTGCAGAAGTTTTCTGCGTGCGGATGAAAATGCCGGTTTTGCAGATATTCTTTCCCATACAGAACATTTTTTATCTTTGGGAGGAGAAAATACCGTTTGCATAGGCAGTGATTTTGATGGAACGGATATGCCGGATGGAATAAAAGGGATTGCAGATGTGGAGGCATTGTATACATATTTTTTGCGGCATAATTACCGTGAAACGCTGCTGCGGAAAATTTTTTTTGAAAATGCGGCCCAATTTTGTGAAAACTTTGACAAGTTGTAAGTTATGTTATAAAATGTATGCTTAGAAAGCGCATTGTGCGGCAGTGTTTGCCACCCTGCCTGCGCGTCTTTTGGAAAGGAAGGAAAACAATGACGTATAACAGCACAACTGATAAAAAAGTATCTGTATCTGCCGCGCAGGCAATTGCACAGGGGATTTCTGAAGATGGCGGTTTATTTGTTCCCGCCGGGATTCCCGTTTATGGAGAAGAGGACCTGCATGCGCTTTTAAAGCTTGACTACCGTGGCAGGGCCAAAAAAATTTTGCGGGATTATTTACAGGATTTCACAAAAGAAGAAATTAGCAGCTGTGTAGATCAAGCTTATACAAAAGAAAAATTTGGCGATGAAAACCCGGCACCGATTGTTTCCCTGGATAACAGAGGGACAACACTGCATATGCTGGAGCTTTGGCATGGCCCAACCTGTGCGTTTAAAGACATGGCGCTCCAGCTTTTGCCGCACCTGCTTACCAAATCCATGGGAAAAACCTGTAAGGGGAAGGAAGCGGTTATACTTGTTGCAACTTCCGGCGACACAGGCAAAGCTGCGCTGGAGGGCTTTAAAGATGTAAGCGGCACAAAAATCATTGTTTTTTACCCACAAAATGGCGTAAGTCCCATGCAAAAACACCAAATGGTTACCCAACAGGGCGAAAACGTTTATGTATGCGGCATTCAGGGGAATTTTGACGACGCGCAGACAGGCGTCAAAAAAATTTTTACCACGCCGGAGATCATACGTGCACTTAAACAAAATAATATGCTTTTTTCCAGTGCAAACTCCATTAACTGGGGGCGCCTTCTGCCACAGATTGTCTATTATTTTTCTGCATGGTGCGATCTTGTAAACACGGGAAAGGCAACGGAAGACGAAAAGATTAACGTGGTTGTACCTACGGGGAATTTTGGCAATATTCTTGCATCCTACTATGCATACTGCATGGGGCTTCCTGTCAAAAAATTTATCTGCGCTTCCAATGCCAATAATGTCCTGACAGATTTTATCCGTACAGGTGAATACAATAAGGACAGGCAATTTTTTACAACGGTTTCCCCTTCAATGGATATTCTGGTTTCCAGTAATCTGGAAAGGCTTTTGTATCATTTGAGCGGCCAGAACGACCTAGCTGTGAAAAACTGGATGACGCAGCTTAAAACACAGGGGCGCTATACGGTAGACGGCAACGTGTATCAAAAAATTGCACAGCTGTTTTTTGGCGCCTATTGCGACGATACACAGACCAAGGCAACCATCCGCGCGTTGTTTGAAGATTGCCGGTATTTATGCGACACCCATACGGCGGTGGCGGTTAACGTATACAGGCAATATCTGGAACAAACGGGCGATCAGAACACACCGGCGCTACTTGCTTCCACGGCAAGTCCGTATAAATTTTCAAAAAGTGTTTTGCAGGCGCTGGCGCCTGATTGTCAGATGCCGGAAGACGAATTTGCCATGGTTGACCGTCTGCACGCAATGACAGAAGTGGCGATTCCCGCTCCGCTGTCCGGGTTGAAAGGTAACCCTGTGCGATTTACCTGCTCTACTACGCCGGAAGGTATGCCGCAGCATGTATTGCAAACCCTGGGGCTTTGATTGTCATGTCTTTGTTTGCAATTGCAGATTTACACCTTTCCCTTGAAACGGACAAGCCGATGGATGTGTTCAGCGGCTGGAAAGATTATGTTTCCCGTTTAGAAAAAAACTGGCGCAGCGTTGTTACTGAAAATGATACCGTCGTTATTGGCGGGGATATTTCATGGGCGATGAAGCTGCAGGAAACATACGCAGATTTTCGGTTTATCCACAGTCTTCCGGGAAGAAAACTTTTGCTGAAAGGGAATCACGACTACTGGTGGTGCACAAAAAAGAAAATGGACGATTTCCTTTATGAAAACGGTTTTAACAGTATGTCCATTCTTTTTAACAACGCCTATGCGGTTGACGGTTATGCGGTGTGCGGAACCAGAGGCTGGTATTATGATGCGGAAAACGATGCAGATAAAAAAGTATTGCACAGAGAAGTAGGCAGATTAAAAACCTCTATTGAGCAGGCGCGCAGCCTGCAGTTGGAGCCGGTTGTTTTTCTACATTATCCTCCGGTTTATGCAAATACCCCGTGCAAAGAGATTATGGATGTACTGCTGCATTTCGGTATTCGTAAATGCTATTATGGCCATGTGCACGGCGGCAATGCGGCAAAAAGGGCGCAAATAGGTGTTTACGCAGGAATATCGTTTGATTTGGTGGCCTGCGACTATTTAAAATTTATGCCGAGGTTAATCCGGTAGGGTGAATAGATAATATTTTTTTTTAAAAGTATGGAAAAAAATTTTTTGTTGTGTTATAATTATCTTTGAATATTTGCTGAAATTCAGGAGGAAAAAAAGAAATGAGTCTTAAATCGTCCAACAAGGTTGATACAAACCGTTATGAACTGGAAGTACAGGTTGATGCGGAAACGTTTGAAAAAGCAGTAAGCACCGTATACCGTAAAAAGGTTAAAAATATAAATGTTCCAGGGTTCCGTAAAGGGAAGGCTCCACGAATGATTATAGAAAAAATGTACGGAGAAGAAATTTTCTATGAAGACGCCATGCAGGACTTATACCCGGAGGCTCTTTCGCAGGCGGCGGAGGAAGCACAGCTTAAGCTTGTCCGCGATAAAATAGACCTGGATGTAATAAGCGTTGGGAAGGAAGGCTTTACTTTCAAGGCAACGGTAACGGTTGAGCCGGAAGTGGAAATTGAAAATTATAAAGGGATTGAAATTGCAAAAAAAACCACGGAAGTAACGGAAGAAATTCTGGAGGAAGAGATTCAGAAAATCAGGGAACGCAACAGCCGGCTGGTTACGGTAGAAGACAGGCCGGCGCAAAACGGCGACAGCGTTGTGATTGATTTTGAAGGCTTTGTGGACGGCGTTGCTTTTGAGGGCGGCAAGGCGGAAAATTATACGCTTGCATTGGGCAGCGGTAATTTTATCCCCGGCTTTGAAGAACAGATTGTGGGACATAATACAAACGACGCGTTTACCATTACCGTTACCTTTCCGGAGGATTATCAGGTGGATGACCTCAAGAGCAAAGAAGCGCAGTTTAAGATTGTGCTGCATGAAATTAAAGCGAAAGAGCTCCCTGAATTTGACAATGAGTTTATCAAAGATATCAGCGAAAAGGAAACGGTGGAGGAATATAAGGAAGAGCTTAAATCAGAAGTTGCACAACGCCTGCAAAAGGAATCTGAGCAGGATGTGGAAAATCAGCTTACCACAAAGCTTACAGAGCTTTTAAAAGCAGAAATTCCCGAAGCCATGTATGAAAACACAGTGGACGATATGCTGCGCGAATTTGATATGCGCCTACGCTCCCAGGGAATGGACATGCAGACGTATATGCAGTATATGGGTATGGACAAGGACGGCCTTCGCGCAATGTACAGACCACAGGCGGAACAGCGTGTAAAGCTGCGCTTGGCGCTTGACAAGATTGCACAGCTTGAAAACCTTACAGCGGACGACGCGGCGATTGAAGCGGAATATGAAAGAATGGCCGAAAGCTATAAAATGCCCGTTGAAAAAATTAAAAAGATTGTTTCAACAGCAGATATTGCAAAGGATTTAGCGGTGGAAAAAGCCATGGACCTAGTAAAGGACAGCGCTGCGATTGCATAAAGTTTTTGAATAACATGGTATTTTCCTGCCTATCCTTATCATAGTATAAATAAAAAAAGGGATGATGAATTATGAGTTTAGTTCCTTACGTGATTGAGCAAACAAGCCGAGGAGAGCGTTCCTACGATATTTACTCAAGGCTTCTCAACGACCGTATTATCATGCTTACGGAAGAGGTTAACAATGTAACCGCCAGTCTTGTTGTGGCGCAGCTGCTTTTTTTGGAAGGGCAGGATCCTTCCAAGGATATTAGTCTGTATATCAATAGTCCGGGCGGCTCTGTAACAGACGGGCTGGCAATTTATGACACCATGCAATATATTAAGTGCGATGTTTCCACAATCTGCATGGGGCTGGCAGCCAGTATGGGAGCGTTTTTACTTGCTGCGGGCGCCAAGGGGAAACGCCTGGCGCTGCCAAACAGCGATATTATGATTCACCAGCCAAGCGGCGGCGCGCAGGGACAGGCAACAGATATTATGATCCATGCCGACCATATTCAGCAGACAAAAAAGAAGCTGAACACCATTTTGTCTGAGCATACGGGGCAGCCGTATGATGTGATTGCAAGAGATACGGAGCGCGACAATTTTATGTCAGCGCAGCAGGCTATGGAATATGGTCTGATTGATAAAGTGATTTCCCATAGATGATAAACGATAGGAGTTAAAGCGTATGTCTAGCAGGGATGAAAATACAAACAGAGAAATCCATTGCTCCTTTTGCGGAAAGCCGCAGGAGCTTGTTGGACGCATGATCGCAGGCAACGGCGTTTATATTTGTGACGAATGCGTCGAGCTTTGCCTGACTATTTTGCACGACGGCGAAGAAGAAAAAGGGAAGAAAAAAGGAAAGGCTCCGGATTTTACAAATCTTTTAAAGCCGCAGGAAATTAAGGAAAAGCTTGACGAATATGTTATCGGCCAGGACGATGCAAAAGTCACATTGAGCGTCGCCGTTTATAACCATTATAAGCGCATCAACAATGACGACGAAGAAGTAGATTTTGTTAAGAGCAACGTATTGTTGCTGGGACCTACAGGCACCGGTAAAACTTTACTTGCGCAGACCCTTGCAAAAATTTTGGACGTACCGTTTGCAATTGCAGATGCAACCACGCTTACAGAAGCCGGCTATGTTGGCGAAGATGTGGAAAATATTTTACTTCGCTTAATCCAGGCTGCCGATTTTGATATTGAAAAGGCGGAGCGCGGTATCATTTATGTAGATGAAATTGATAAAATTGCAAGAAAATCAGAAAACCCTTCGATAACAAGAGACGTAAGCGGCGAAGGCGTGCAGCAGGCGCTCTTAAAAATTTTGGAAGGCACCGTTTCAAACGTACCGCCCCAGGGTGGGAGAAAGCATCCGCAACAGGAATTTTTGCAGATTAATACCAAAAACATTCTGTTTATCTGCGGCGGCGCGTTCGACGGGCTGGAAAAAACGGTTGAAAGAAGAACGGGTTCCTCTTCACTTGGCTTTGGCGCAAAGGTCAGGGATAAAAAAGAGCTCAATACAACCAATTGGATGTCCAGCGTAATTTCACACGATCTTGTAAAATTTGGGCTGATTCCTGAGCTGGTTGGCAGGCTACCCGTGATTACGGCGCTCAATGGGCTCGATAGAAAGGCGTTTATCCGTATTTTGACAGAACCCAAAAATGCGCTGGTCCGGCAGTATCAAAAGCTTTTTGCTTTGGACAATGTTGTGCTGGAATTTGAACCGTCTGCACTGGAAGCAATTGCTGATAAGGCAATTGAAGAAAAAACGGGTGCCAGAGGACTGCGTTCCATTATGGAAAACACGCTTAAAGAGCTGATGTTCAAAATACCCTCTGACAGCACGACGGAAAAAGTGATTATTTCTGCAGAAACAATCAAGGACCCTTCCAATGTTACGGTTATACACAATCAGGAACGCAAACCGTTAATGAGTATTAACCAAGAAGAGAATAAAAAGACGCCAAGAAAGAATACTGCGTCGTAATTTCTGTTGCAAAGCTGTAACTTACTTTCTGCAAGTTACAGCTCCTGTTTTTAAAAGGAGGTTTAAGGTATATGGATTTTGATAGAGCAGACCAGATTGTTACACTCCCGGTTTTACCGCTACGAGGCCTTGTGCTGTTTCCGGATATGATGCTGCATTTTGATATTGGGAGAAAAAAGTCTGCACTTGCCATCGATCAGGCAATGCGTACCAACCAGACCATTTTTATCACTGCGCAAAGAGATGTAAATATTCACGACCCCAAAACAGCAGATCTTTATAAGGTGGGTACGATTGCCAGGGTTATACAAGTGCTCAAGCAGCCGGAAAATGTAATCCGCGTTGTGGTGGAGGGCATTTGCAGGGCGGTTGTTCTAAGATATGAAAAAGAATCCCCCTTTTTTACTGCACAAGTCGAAAAAATACATAAGGAACCATCTGCACCATCCGTTACGGAGCTTGCGTTGATCCGTTCAGCAAAAAGCATCTTTGAACAGTATGTACGTCTTTCACCCAAAATGGCAACAGATATTCTTTATAAAGTAGGTATGTGCAATGAACCGGGTGCTTTGTCTGATTTTATTACCGGCAACATCATACTGGATTATCAGAACAAGCAGAAGGTGCTGGAGACTTTTGATACAAAAAAACGTCTGGAGAAACTGATAGAATATATTACAAATGAGGTTTTTATCCTTGAAATTGAAGAGAAAATTAATCATAAGGCCAGAGAGCGCATCGACGAAGGCCAGCGCGAATATTTTCTGCGCGAGCAGCTCCGTGTAATAGAAGAGGAGCTGGGCGAAGACGACGACCTTATGGCCGAAGCCGAAGAATATAAAGAGAAGGTTCTTGCGCTGAAACTAAAAGAGGATGTTGAAAAAGTTCTTCTAAAAGAATGCAGCAAGCTTGAAAAAATGCCTTATGGCGCGCAGGAGGCTAATGTAATCCGTAACTATTTGGATTTATGCCTGGAACTGCCGTGGAATACATCGACCAAAGAACGCATTGATATAGAAAAAGCCAAGCGCTGCCTGGATAAAAACCACTATGGCCTTGACAAAGTTAAGTCACATATTTTGGAGTTGCTTGCGGTAAGAAAACTGGCGCCGCATGTGAAGGGACAAATTTTATGCCTGGTTGGGCCGCCGGGGGTGGGAAAAACGTCTATTGCACAATCCATAGCCGGTGCGATCAACAGAAAATCTGCAAGAATTGCGCTGGGCGGCGTACATGATGAGTCTGAAATCAGAGGCCACAGACGCACCTATATCGGTTCCATGCCCGGGCGGATTATGAATGCGGTTAAAATTTCTGGAATGAATAACCCCGTGCTTATTCTGGATGAGGTCGATAAGCTGGGAAATGACTATAAAGGAGACCCAACTTCCGCACTTCTGGAGGTGCTTGACGCCGAGCAAAACAGCACCTTCCATGATCATTATATAGACCTCCCGTTTGATTTGAGCAACGTATTTTTTATTACAACAGCAAACGATAAAAGCATGATTCCCGCACCTTTGCTGGACAGGATGGACATTATTGAGGTTCCAAGCTATACAAGAGAAGAAAAATTTCATATTGCAAAAAAGCACCTGCTTCCAAAGCAGATGAAAAATTGTGGAATGAACGGCAATATGTTCCGTATAACAGACAGTGCCGTCTATGATTTAATCGACAGCTATACAAGAGAAGCCGGCGTGAGAAATCTGGAACGCAAAATTACGGCACTGTTAAGGAAATCTGCCGTAAAGCTTGTAGAGCATAAGGCAAAACGCATCACAGTTGATCAGCCGGATTTGGTGTCTTATCTGGGGCCAAGAAAATTTAAAACAGATCTTCTTGGAAAAACCAGTGAAATTGGTGTTGCAAACGGGCTTGCATGGACCTCTGTAGGTGGGGAAACCCTTCCAATCGAAGTGGCTGTTGTCAGCGGAACAGGAAAAATTGAGTTGACAGGGTCGCTTGGCGACGTTATGAAAGAATCTGCAAAAACAGCGGTCACCTGTGTGCGCAGCCATGCCAACAGGTGGGGGATAGAAGAAGATTTTTATAAAAAATACGATATACACATTCACGCTCCGGAAGGCGCCGTTCCCAAAGACGGCCCTTCAGCAGGCATTACAATGGCAACGGCGCTTGTGTCTGCACTTACCAACATTCCTGTGCGCAGCGATGTTGCCATGACGGGGGAAGTCACTTTGCGTGGGAAAGTGCTTCCGATCGGCGGGCTTAAGGAAAAATCTATGGCTGCCTATCGTTTGGGCGTAAACACGGTTATTATACCAAACGAAAATCAGCCCGACCTTTCTGAAATTGACGGTACCGTAAAAAATGCGTTGCATTTTGTTCCTGTCAACAGCTTAAATGAAGTGCTTGACTGCGCGCTGGTCAAACTGGCCAAAACCGAGCTGGAGAAAACCAATAAGCTTATCCCGGCGCAGAAAGCCTTGAAGCAGATGGAAAACAGTTTACCGCAATAACAATTTTATAAAAAATAAAAAGAGGGGACATACGGTGGATTTTTGTAACGCAAGCTTTGAAGCCTCTGCTGGGCTTACAAATCAACTTTTGCCTTCAACGCTGCCGGAAGTCGTTTTTTCAGGCCGTTCCAATGTCGGCAAGTCTTCTTTAATTAATAAGCTTGTCAACCGTAAGGCGCTTGCAAGAGTGAGCGCAACGCCGGGAAAAACGGCAACAATCAATTTTTATCATGCAGGCGCTTTCCGTTTGGTGGACCTTCCGGGTTATGGTTATGCGAAAGTTTCTCAGGCAGAAAAGAAAAGATGGGCGCAACTTGTTGAAGGCTATTTTGCACAGGATCGGAAATTTTGCCTGATTGTCCAGATTGTAGATATGCGCCATCCCCCGACAAAAGACGACATGCAAATGATAAATTTTCTGTACCAGAGCGGTTTTCCGTTTATTATTGTTCTGACCAAAAAGGACAAGCTCAATCAATCCCAATCTATGCAACGGATGAAATCGCTCAGGGATGAGCTGGCTTCCTACAGAAATATTCCGCTTTTCCCTTTTTCGGCACTTAAAGGGGATGGAAAAGAAGCAATACAGGAATGCATTGCAACCTACGTGGAAAATTTTCATGAATGAACTAAAAAGCGCAGATACGGTATTTTAAGTAAGAAAGGGATGTGGGCAATGTTTGTAAACGACTGCTTGCAAATAAATGAAAAAGGGCATCTTACGATTGGCGGATGCGATACGGTCGAACTTGCGCGGCAATATGGCACCCCGCTTTATGTAATGGATGAAGCTGTTATACGAAAAACCTGTAAAGCATATGTGCAATCCTTTGAAAGTTATTACGACGGCCAGGGACTGCCCCTGTATGCAAGTAAAGCGCTCAGCTGCAAAGAGCTTTGCAGAATCATTGCCAGTGAAAATATGGGCCTTGATGTTGTGTCCGGCGGTGAGTTGTACACTGCGCAACAGGCCGGGTTCCCTATGGAAAAAATACATTTCCATGGAAATAATAAAACCCTGCAAGAACTGCAAATGGCCTTGGACTTGGGTGTAGGCAGGATTGTGGTTGACAATTTGACAGAGCTTCAACAGCTTAATATGCTTGCGCAGAAAAAAAATATTGTGGCAAAAATATCTATGCGCATCAAGCCCGGAGTGGACGCGCATACGCATGATTTTATCCGTACGGGGCAAATTGATTCTAAATTTGGATTTGCGCTTGAAACGGGAGAAGCCATGGGGGCTGTAAAAGAAGCGCTTTCCTGCAAGAATTTAGAACTGCTTGAGCTGCATTGCCATATTGGTTCACAGATTTTTGATATAGATCCTTTTGTTACAGCGGCGCAGATTATGATGGAGCTGATTTATCAAATTAAATTGCAAACAGGCCACACCATCCGCGAGCTGAATTTAGGCGGCGGTTTTGGAATTCATTATACAAAGCAGGACGCTCCAACGGAATACGACAATTATATGCGCCATGTTTCCACTGCGGTAAAGAGGAAAGCTGCAGAATATGGTCTTGACGTACCGTTTGTTTATATTGAACCGGGCCGTTCTATTGTAGGAGAGGCGGGAATTACGCTTTATACAGTGGGTTCAGTAAAGAAAATCCCGGGAATCCGGACTTATGTTTCTGTAGACGGCGGTATGTGTGACAATATTCGTTTTGCTTTATACGGTTCCGCATATACGGTTGTAACGGCTAACAAGGCAGACAAAGCAGCCGACTGTGTTGTAACGGTCGCGGGGAAATGCTGTGAAAGCGGCGATCTTGTACAAAAAGATACAAAAATTGCATCGGCAGAGCCGGGCGATCTTTTGGCTGTTTTGTCTACAGGCGCCTATAATTATTCTATGGCTTCCAATTATAACCGGATTCCCAAACCGGCCGTTGTTATGGTGCGCGACGGACAAGCAAGAGTAATTGTTAAAAGAGAATCTTATGAAGACCTGATTAAAAATGATATTTAACACAGTATTTTTAATATTTTTATTGTTATACAGCCCCTCAGCAGAGAACAAAGCTTACCTGCTGAGGGGCTGTGTGTATGAATTATGATTTTTCATCCGGATCATTTTCGTTAGAAGCAGGGGACGTTTGCCTGGCTTTTTTTTGTTTTACATGCGCCAGCGGGTTTGCATTTGCTGCGCTTTCCATGCGGCTGCTGGTCAAATGGGTATAGATCTCTGTTGTTCCCAGGTTTTCGTGCCCTAAAATTTCCTTTAAAACCCGAATATCTACATTACCATGCTGATACATCAGCGTTGCGGCGGTATGGCGCAGTTTATGTACGGAATATCCGCTTGCATCCAAACCAATTTTTTGTAAATATTTATAAACCATGGCCTGTACGGTTTTGGGGCTTATACGCCTGTTCTGTCTGCTGATAAAAAGTGCTTTTTTATCAATAACTCCCTCTACAGGCCGAACAGCCAGATATCTGCTGATTGCGTCAATACAGGCCTCGTTTAAATAAATGATCCGTTCTTTATTACCTTTACCTGTGACCTTCATGGTGTGTGTATCTATATGAATGTCTGTATAATTTAAATTTACAAGTTCAGAAAGACGAATACCGCAATTCAGGAATAACACAAGAATACAATAATCCCTTTCTTTAAAATTTCCTTCTACTGCTTGCAACAGTTCAAGGCTTTGTTCCAATGTTAAAAAACGGGGAAGCGCCTTTTTTTTCTTGGGGGTTTCAAGTTCCTCGGCAGGGTTGGTGGGGAGCAGGCATTTTTTGTTGGTAAGATAAGAAAAAAACGCCTTGATGCTGGAGGTTTTTCTGGCCCGTGTAGAGGCATTGTTGCCGCGTTGCTGCATACTGTAATTCATAAAAACATAAATATCTGTGAGTGAGATGTTTTTTATAAAATCCAGGTCTATATCGTCAATTTGAATTTTATCTAAAGGAAGATCTGCTGGAACAAGGCCGCGCAGTTGTTTCATATAACGGAAAAAAGTGCGAAGATCCATAAAATATTCGTCAACGGTTGCGGGTGATTTTCCTTTTACTGTTTGCAGATAACCTAAAAATTCCTTCAGCAAAGGAGGCGATTGCGTTAAATATTCTGTATGCATAGAGGAGTGGCAAAGAAAGCTCCACTTATACAAAATGAATATTTTGTATAAGTGAGGGGAGTGAAATCCCAGATTTTGCCTAAAGCGCCTCCTTTCATAGATAAGTTTCTACACTGCTACTATTATATATCAATTTGTCTATGCCTGCAAATTTTTTCTGCTGCTTGCTGAAGCCTCTGTAATTGGCAGCAGTCCGCCAATATCCGTCAGCCTGCAATTTGCAAGGCTATACAGATTCACACCGTAATTTTTTGCAAAGTCTTTTATATTTGAATAGTCTGGGTGTTTTGTAATGTTGCCGCTAAAGCCAAGTGTGTTCCGATCCAGAAAGCCACAGCAGCCGCCGATAAAACCGTATGTATAGCCTGGAAGATCAATGTACCCTTCCTGTATTTTTAAAACGTCGAGCTTATGTCTTTTTGCTGCCAGATAAATAGATGAGTCTGCCGTGATCAGGGCTTTTGGCGCAATAACGGCTGTGGAACATCTTGTGTAACCCTGCCGGACAAACACAGTCACTTTGTTAATTTTTTCACAAATATCCAATACCCTGGCGTCTATTGCTTTTTTATGGCAGAGCACAAATTTTCCAACAACAGTACAGTTTAAAAGCACATTGTGCGGATATGCCGGCATGGCGCTGCATTTGCTTTGCATAAAAGCAAAATTTTTTGCTGAAAAAACATTTTGTAAATGCAGATTCTCTTTTAAGAGAATGTTGTTTGCCCCGCCCAGATGCAGATATTGCAGATCGGCGTGATAACGCTCATAAAAAGGTAAAGTATGGCATGGCGCTGTCTTTATGGCAGATATCCCAAGCGCCTGTATACGTTTAATAAAAAGCGGATATTCGCCTGAAAGGACCATATGCCGGACTTTATTTTTAGGAAGCCCGGCATGCTCTATATACTGCATAAATTTAAAACCTTTCCGACATGTAAGTGGTTTAAGTCCGTCAGCTGTTTACTCTGAGCGCAGTTACCGGTTTGAGTTTTGCTGCTTTTAGCGCTGGATATACACCAAATATAACGCCTGTCAGCAGAGAAAATATACAAGTAAAAAATATAATAAAATAGTTCAAATTCAATGTGATTGAGAATAAATTGGCACCTGCTAAAGAAATCAGTATTCCGGCGATTACACCGGCAATACACCCAACAAGCGATATCAAGCCTGCTTCGGTTAAAAATTCTGCCATAATAATACTTTTTTTTGCACCAATTGACTTTTTTATACCAATTTCCCGTGTGCGCTCACTGACAGAAACAAGCATAACAGTCATAATGCTTAAACTGGCAACAACAAGCGACACGGCGCCTACTGCGCTTAAAATGAGCGTAACAATATCCAGAATATTTAAAAGAATATCGCGCTGCTTTGCAAGATTGGTAGCTTTATAGCCATCTGAGACTCCGTTTGCATTGTTGAGTTTTTTTATAATGCTTTCACTGAGCGCATCCAGATTTGATACATCGTTTACTTTAAGAATAATCTGATGGTAGCCGCTCGTCCCGGTTGACTCCTGAACCGTTGTATATGGCGCATAAATAAAATTAGGCAAATACGTTCCCATAGCATTTTGCAAAAGTCCACTGCCCGTGCTGATAACGCCGACAATACTGTAGTTTTCTATAAGGTCGCCGCTTTTAATGGAAATCTGCTTGCCGACCACGTTGTCTCTTTTGTAAATGGCATTTGCAAAGGTCCGGTCCACCATACAGACCTTTGCATTGCTTCCAATATCTGCATGGTTTAGAAACCTGCCGTACAAAAGTTTCAGGGATACAGTGTCTTTTGCAGCGCTGTCAATTCCCCAAACAAAGGCATCCTGCTTTTGATTTTGACTGTATACTTCGGTTGTCTGAATTAAAACAGGCGTTGCATCTGTAACTTCGGAAAAATCTGTGATTATTGCAAGCTCTTCGTCTGTTAGCGGAGCCGTGCTGCCATCGCCTGCGCTGATTGTAAGTCCGCCAAGCCCCAGGCTGTCCAGTTCTTGGTTTACGGCCAGTGTCCCACAGGAACTGATACAGCTAATAATAATAACAGATGCAACGCCAATGGCGATGCCGGACATTGTAAGCGCGCTTCTTCCCTTTTTACGCAATATGTTTTTTAAAGCGGCAGAAATAAGGTCAGGCAAGATCTACCACCGCGCTTTCTTCTTTTAATTTGACAACGGCTTTATCAGATAAATGATCCGGTGTTGTAATAACAAAGTCGTTTTGTTCTATGCCGCTTAATACTTCCAGCCCGTCTGTGTATTCTCCATCGGTTTCCACATATTTTTTTGCAGCTTTTCCATCATCATATAAATAAACAAATTCTTTTCCGTTGTCTTCGGCAAGGACGGCCTGATATGGCAATAGCAGGGCGTCTGTCTTAACAGCAGATGTAATAGTACATTTGGCAGTGTATCCAGGCTTTATATCTTTTCCCGGATTTTTTATGCTGACGGTCACATCAACAGTGGTTTCCTTACCGGCGGTGGTTGTTGTTTGCTTTGCCTCGTTATCAATGGAGGTAACCTCCCCTTTATAAACGCTCCCCTTAAAACCGCTGCCTGTTATAACTGCCTGCTGTCCCAGTTGAATTTCACTGATTTTCGCTTCGCTTACAGGTAAGGTCACCTGTAAGCGCCCGTCGGACACAACTGTCAGAAGCACCTCGCCGGAAGGGGCGTATTCCTGTTCAAGGTAGTGGATTTCTTTTACTGTACCGCTGATTGGGGATGTAACGGTTTGTACGAAATCCTTTTCTGCAGCCGGTATACTACCACTGCTCGTACCGGCGCTTTCCAAAAGCGCATCATAATTATCCAGAACACTGTAGTCGCCATTGATAACCGCCTGATAAATTTCCTGTGTGTTTACAGAATTTTCACTTTTGTCGGCTTCTGCTGTGTTTTCTGACTGACCTTTTGCGATTACCGTTGCGAGCGCTTGTCCGGCTTTGACTTTATCACCTTTTTTGACGGAAAGCGTTTCAATTGTTCCGCCGGTCAGAGTTCGTATGTCACGGCTTTGGAAATATTCTACTTTTCCACTGCAAACGACAGTATCTTCTATAGTTGTCGATTCAATTTTGCTGACAGAAACAAAAGGGACAGAACGCTTGATTGCTTCTCCTGCAAAAAAAGCGCCGCCCGTAAGTAAAAGTGTTGCAACAACCAAAGCAACATATTTTTTCAATATCACCATCTCCTTATCCTCGTTTATTATTCGAAGAGAAGAAGAATTTATGAATGAATTTTATTTTGCAAAAATGTGTATATTTTGCCTTTGTTTTTCAATTCTAAAAACGGAGGCGATTGTATGACATTAATACCTTGTGACTGTGATTGTATCTATCAGAAAGAGGGCTATTGCAATTTGGAAAAACCCTCTTTGGTCACCAATAACAACACAGAAAAAGGTTGTGTTTATTATATTGCGGTACAAAAAGAAGTCAACGGCTTGAAAGGGCCTCAAACGCATCCCTAATGTTGCGGACGCCGACCAGTTCTATCGAATTTTTTACATTGCTACTGATCGTTTTCCTATTATGATATGGCAAAATACAGCGGGAAAAACCCAGCCTTGCAGCCTCTGCCACTCTGGCTTCCGCATGCGAAACCGAGCGAATTTCGCCGGCAAGGCCAATCTCCCCAAAAGCAAGCGCATTTTCTAAAACAGGCATGTCTTTTAAGCTGCTAACAAGCGCCATAGCTACGGCAAGATCCACTGCGGGTTCGTCCAGGCGCAGGCCGCCCACCACATTAATATAGGCGTCTACATTTGAGAAGAAGTAACCTGCACGCTTTTCTAAAACGGCCAGAAGCAATGACATCCGGTTGTAATCAAAACCCGTGGACATCCTGCGTGGATTACCAAAGCCTGTTGTAGTTGCAAGCCCCTGCACCTCGGCGAGGATTGGACGAGTACCTTCCATAGCACAGGCAACACAGGTGCCCGAAACATGGCGTGGCCTGCCTGAAAGCAGCATAAGCGAAGGGTTTTCTACTTCTGCCAGTCCACGATCCCCCATTTGAAACACACCGATTTCGTTGGTAGATCCATACCTGTTTTTGACAGCCCGCAAAATTCTGTAGGACATTTGTTTATCGCCTTCAAAATACAATACAGCGTCGACAATATGTTCAAGAACCTTCGGGCCTGCAATAGCCCCGTCTTTATTAACATGGCCTACAATAAGAATAGGAACGTCTAAAAGCTTTGCTGTCCGCATTAAAAAATTGGTGCATTCCCGCACCTGTGTTACACTTCCCGAAGAAGAAGAAAGCTCCGCAAGGTTCATCGTTTGGATAGAATCGACCATGACCAGATCCGGTTTTTCGCAACGAATCAGCTCGCATACGGCTTCTATATCTGTTTCTGTTAAAACGGAAATATTGGCGTTGTTTACGCCCAGCCGATCGGCGCGCAGCTTAAGCTGGCGGCGGGATTCTTCCCCGGAAACATATAATATTTTTAGCGTGTCGCCCAAATAATGGCAAATTTGCAACAGTATGGTAGATTTCCCAATTCCCGGGTCGCCTCCCAAAAGCACCAGCGAGCCTTTTACAATACCGCCGCCCAGCACACGGTCTAGCTCCCCCAATCCCGTTTTATAACGTTGCTCGTCTTCTGGGCAAATCTCTGTTAACGCTATAGGTTTTGTAAAGGATCGGGACTTTAAAGAACCGCCTGCTGCAGCCGTTACCGTTTTTATTTCTTCATGCATGGTGTTCCACTGGCCGCACCCAGGGCATTTTCCCGACCATTTTGGGGCTTCGTAGCCGCACTGTGAACAAAGATATATGCTTTTTGGTTTTTGTGCCATAATTTCATATTCACTCCGTTTTTTACATATCCTGATGTTTTTGAAAATAATCCAGACAACCACAATAAATTGCAAATGCCATCTGCTGCCGGTATTCGGTGGACTGAAGCAGGGCAAGTTCTTTTTCATTGGATAAAAAGCCGCACTCTACAATAATTGCCGGCGTTTGTGTATGGTATAGTAAATAAATATCTTTGGTTGCTTTTTTATTTTCTCTTGTATTTTGCGGCTGCAGCATTCCTGTTACAGAAGCGCGTATGCTTTCCGCCAGATCTGCGCTTTCTTGCGTATTGGGAGAATAGAAAACTTGCGTGCCGCTGTACTGTGCCTGTGAAAATTTATTTTGATGTATACTCAGAACAATGCCGTTCTCCAAACTGTTGAAGAGCTCCAGACGGTTTTTCATATCGGAAATTTTTTTTTCTTTTAAGGTGGTCGCACCTTCGTCATAAATGGCAGCATCCTGCGTCCGCGTTAAAATCACTTTACAGCCGCTTGCTGCAAAAAGATCGCGCAGTCGCAGCGTAATGTCCAGGTTAATATCTTTTTCCATTGTGCCGTCGGCACTGACAGCCCCGCCGTCTTCCCCACCGTGGCCTGCATCCAGAACAATAACCGGCACGGGCGATGTTTTTTCTTTCTCTTCCGCCTGCGTTGCTACCGTATGAAACGCGGAAGCCATAAAAAACACTGTGGTTGCAGAAAAGAGGAAAACCAGTATATAAAAAAAGATCCATTTTGCGCGTACAACCAAAAAACCACATCCCATAAAAAGCTTATATCTATTTTTATGTTCCCGCGCAAAAAATAAGACGCAATTGGTATAAAAGAAAAATCATCCATTTTTTTGTATGAGCAGACGCAGCGCATTTATTGCAGTTTGGATCGCGCTGGTGTGATCAATCGGCTTATTTTGATTTCCTTTGTCCTGCCGTTGTTGGTTCCAGAGGGCCGTTAAAACAGCGCCTGCACGTATTTTCCGAACGGCTGCGACTGTAAATAAGGCTGCACACTCCATTTCAGAAGCAAGCACCCCAGCCTTTATCCAGGCGTCCCATTTGGTTTGGAGCATTTGTCCTGCCGGCATTGTGTCTGGTCTGTGCTGGCCGTAAAAGGAATCCTTGGATTGTACAATTCCCGTATGCACACAGCTCGGCAACGACTGTGAAGCTTTGGTAAGCGCCTGAAGAATAGAAAAATCAGAAACAGCTGGAAATTCAATGGGAACATATTCCCTGCTGGTCCCTTCCATCCTCACCGCCGCGGTGGGAAGAATCAGGTCGCCTGCCATAATTTCTGGTTGCATAGCGCCACATGTGCCGACGCGAATAACCGTATGAACGCCGCATGATGCAAGCTCCTCTAGAGCGATAGCGGTGGAAGGGCCACCTATTCCAGTCGAAGTAATAAGAATGCTTTTCCCCTCCAGAAAAGCGCAATAGGTTGTAAATTCACGGTTAGAGGCTACAAAACGCGGTTTTTCTAAAAAAGCGGCAATCTGTTTGACCCTGCCCGGATCCCCTGGTAAAATTGCATACTGCGCGCCCTGCTCTGCGGAAAGATAAATATGATATTGTTGGCGCATACGCATGACACTCCCTGAAACTTTTATTTTCATTGTACTTTATTTTCTTGCAGTCGGTTTCATTAAAAATATTATAACATATTTTTTCCCATCCGTAATGCAAACCCAATAAATATTTTCTTTATTTCCGCCTATACTATTTGCGGGGTGATAAAGTATGTCAGACATAAAAAAGTTGGATCAATCCGCACAGGAATATTTTTATTCCCTGCCTGTAATGATACAGGAACAGATCATGCAGAGCAATATGAAGGTTTCCTGCAGAGAAGACCTGGAGCGATGCTATAAAAATATTATAGGCAACCAGCACGGGACAAATAATTCCATGCAGTGATACCAAAAGGCGGGCAGAAGGTTTTTCGCCCGCCTTTTGGTATTGTAACAAAGTTTTTTTAAAACGCATATTGTAATAAAGAGAAAAACCAAGAATCAGGAAAGGCATAACCGTGCCGTAATACCGGGAAAAACCGAATGAACGGAGAAGATAGAGAAAATGCATACCGATACTTTTTCACTAAACAGCTTGCCAGTGGGAAAAAGGTGCAAGGTTGCCGCGCTGCTTTCCGACGGTAAGCAAAGAAGACGGATGCTAGACCTGGGGCTTGTACAAGGCACAAATGTGGAAGCGTTACAAAAAAGCCCCAGTGGAGATCCGATTGCGTATTATATAAGAGGAGCAGTAATTGCCTTGCGCGACGAGGACGCAAGCAAAATACTTGTACGATACAGCGAATAATCTGAAAAGCAGATGGCTGCTTGGACGGTCATCTGCTTTTTTGTAGGAGGTATTCAGTCATGGGAAGCGCTGATCAAAAAATCATTGCCCTGGCGGGAAACCCAAACGTGGGAAAAAGCACGGTTTTCAATGGGTTAACGGGAATGAATCAGCATACGGGCAACTGGACGGGAAAAACAGTAAGCAATGCCTTTGGAAGTTATTTTTACGAAAAAACGCAATATACCCTGGTGGATTTACCGGGAACGTATTCGCTTATGTCCAGCTCTGTAGAAGAAAAAGTTGCACGCGATTTTATTTGCTTTGAAAAGCCCAATGCAGTCATTGTGGTAGTTGACGCCACCTGCTTAGAACGCAACCTGAATCTTACGCTGCAAATACTGGAAGTAACAAAAAATGTAGTCGTCTGTGTGAATTTACTGGATGAAGCAAAAAAGAAAAAAATACAGATCGATCTGGACAAATTAGCATTACACCTGGGCGTGCCAGTTGTTGGAACAAGCGCTCGCAGTAAAAAAGGGCTTGCGCAGCTCTGTGAAGCCGTGCATAATGTCGTTTACGGAAAAAGAAAAACGTCTCAAATAAAGGTTTCTTATATTGAAAAAATAGAAAACGCCGTATCGCAGATTGAAGCGGTCATGCCAAATTTCATAGAAGGCCCCTTACAACGCCGCTTTTTTGCACTGCATCTTCTGGATGGGGATGCAGATTTTCAGAAAGAAATGTTAAAATTTTATAAAATAAAAGAACAGCGGACTCTGCAAGAAAAGGTTGAAAAAAGCAAGGAAAGATTACAAAAAGAAGGAATACATAGCGAGACGGTAAAGGATTATATTGTTACGGGGCTTGTCAAAAAAAGCGAAGAAATTTATAAGGCATGCGTAACATTGCATAATCCGTGCTACAACAGCAAGGACAGAAAAATTGATAAAATTTTAACGTCTAAAGCTTTTGGGATCCCCATTATGCTTTTGATGCTTGGGGCTATTTTTTGGATTACGATCGCGGGGGCAAATTATCCTTCTGAACTTTTATCTACCTTCTTTGGTTTTTTAGAAGAACAGCTGCGTATGTTTATGGAATTTATAAATGCCCCAATATGGTTGACGCAAATGCTGTTAGACGGTGTTTTCCGAACAGGTGCTTGGGTTGTTTCCGTTATGCTTCCGCCCATGGCAATTTTCTTTCCTTTATTTACATTGCTTGAGGATGTTGGATATTTGCCCCGCGTTGCCTTTAATATGGATAAATTTTTTAAAAAAGCAAACGCACATGGCAAACAAGCGCTAAGTATGTGTATGGGCTTTGGATGCAACGCATGTGGCGTAATGGGCTGCCGGATTATTGATTCCCCCAGGGAAAGATTTATTGCAATATTAACAAACAGCTTTGTCCCATGTAACGGACGTTTGCCGCAACCAAAACCGCACACCTCTTCCCCTGTATTTACCCTTTATAAAATGTCTGATAAACGCTATACAGAATGGGCATCACATAGATTAACAAAACAGCGGCCGCAAGTACAGCGAAAAACACGTATTCTGCAATGGTGAGTACAGGCGCAGGAATAGCTACAGGCCGCTTACGCGCTACACACAGCCAAATAAGCCCGGCGACACACAACAGCGTTACAGCACTGATGATAATACCCGGTATAAGGCCAACCGGAAGAAACCGCATTTCAATCTGGTTGGCGCCGTTTTGCAAAGGAATTGCCATAAAGCTGCCGGCAGCTTTTTCAATTTGTATTTCTTCCCCGTTTACCGTACAGCTCCAGCCCTTGTCATAGCAAACAGGGATAAATGCATATTTATCAGAAGAGTCTGCTGCAATTGTCATGGAAAGACTGGCGTCGCCCACAACAGGCTGGGAATTGTAACCGGAAAATAGCTCTGTAAGCGCATCCATTTTTTCCAGAGAAAGGGTCGCAAAATTTATGGAATCGCTTGAAAACTTATTATTGCCTGTAACGGTTACGCTGATAGATTCGTCTTCAAAGGTGCCAAGCGCAATCAATTTATTGTTAAAATTCTGTTTGTATTTTAAATTATCGGGCATATTATAGCTGGGAATTTTTACTGCCTGTCCGTTTACATATATGTTAAGATTTGTAGAAGCGCTCCAGAAATACAGAACTTCCTTGCCTGTGATTTGGATCTGATAGGAGTAGCCGTTTCCACCTGTGGTTGCAGCTGAAATAATTTTACTTTGCCCAGAAGAAGCTGTGCGCTGCAGCTTATGCAGAATTTCGCCTTCCGTACCGGTGATGCTTTGGTATAATGCGTTTTGCGAGGCGCAAATGTCATACGACAGATTGTTTAATATGGTTTTGTCCGCAGTAATCCCAAACGGTAATGTATATATATTGTCGTAGTAATTAAAATCCCCCGCTTTCTGACGAAAACGGTAAAGATTGCTGTCGGCCGTGTCAACCGTCAATGTGTTGGTAATGCCAAGAAGCGCATCGGTAAACACACTGCCGCCAGAGTCGAGCGTTCGTGTAAAAACAGTGCTGTATCCCATATTGGAAAGCGAGGTTTGCAGGGATTCGGGGATCATATGCGTCCAGTTGGAAATAGCGGAACGCTCGAGAAGCAGCGAATAATTTGTATTTAACTGCACATCTGCGTTTTTAATGCGTTCCAGCACGCTGTGTGCGTCTTGCGCAAGTGCGTTTTGCACTTGCAACGTTCTTGCGATATACTGATCGTCGTGTTCCGGATAAGCTTTATATTGTACGCCAATCAGACCGACGGAATAGAAAAACATGGGAAAAAGCAACGCTACGGCAATTACCGTATTACGTATCTGTTTTGCCGCCAAAGACAATGCAAGCGCAAACACAATGATATAAATGATAGCAACCATGATGACAAGCTGATACAGAGCGTTATCATCGCGTGTCAGGTAATAAAAGCCATATTGGTCAAAAATTTTTGATATTTTGACCAACAGTGGGATAGAAACGCCAATCAGGGCGGCGCAGAAAAAAAGTTTTTCTACAAAAATTATATTTTTTTGCGTTAACAGGCGATTTAGACGCGCTTTTTCTGAAAGCGTCTTCTTATTTGCTTGCTTAGTTTTCGGCAGCGCCGTTTTTTCTTTGTTTTGTCCCACTGCCTTTGCGTCAGAGGCTCCGGGCGCTGATGCAGCAAATGCAGGCGTTTGCGCAGGTGTAACGAACACTTGCCCTCCGTTTTTTTCATATGTCAGATAATATCCCGCGGCCCACAGCAGGACAAAAGTGATAATATAACCGAAGCGCAATGGAAAATCGGCATACGAACCGGTATGCCAAAGCAAATTAACGCCTTCAAAGAATACGGGAATGATCATCATAACGGCTAACGCTAAGAAAAAAAGCACGCCGTTTTTGTCTTCTTTTATTTTAAATACAAGTTTTGCCAATAATACAAGCAACAGTTCGGCGCCGAGCAGCATTAACAGTTTATTAATCTGAGCAGGCTGGGTGAAATCAAGCGTGATACGGATAATATCAAAATAATCATTGGTACTGGAAGTTCTCGCTGACGACGACATTTGAAAAAATTGTGGCAAAAGCAAGGCTGCTGCGAGTAGCAGGGAAGTAACCGTTCCCGTTCCTAAATAAAAGATGCTCTTTTTTCTTTTTTCTTTGGGGAGCAAAAGCAAGATATACAGGCCCGAAGCAAATAGAATGAACAAAATGGACATAAAGGAAAGATAAAAGCTGAGTAAAAGTCCAAAAGTAAGCGCGCAAATATACGGAATCAGCCTTTGTTGGTTTAATAACATCAGTAAGGTCAGGATCAGAATAGGAAATAACGCAGCCGTATCCAGCCACGTAATATTGGTGTAATATTGCAGAACATAGCCGCAGAAGGCATACATCACGCCAAAGGCAATTTTAAAGAAACTGTCCAGTCCGGGAAATACTTTATACATAAAATAAAACGCGGTAAAGGACATGAACGCCATACGAACCATAAGAAAAACAGACATCGATTCCAGGATATATTCTCTTGGAAAAAAATAAAAAAGGAGGTTCAGTGGACTGAAAAAAGTGGAAAAATTTCCACTCATATTAATTCCGGTTCCGGAATACCAGTCAAAAAGAATAGATTTCTCTCCATTCATTGCATCAAAAAGATGATAATACCTAGGAACATAGGCCTGTGCCATATCAGCATAGGAAATATTAGAATCTCCAAAAGGCCAAATCCCCTCGATAATGTATAGAATGGTCAGCATTACAAGCACAAGCAAAGGCGCGGCAGAAAAAAGCAAAAGCTTTCTATACCGGCCCGCTTTTTTCAGCAACGGACTTTCCGCTGTTTTTATAGGCATTCAAACGCAACCCTTTCCATTTTAAAGTAAAAAAAACAAAAAAATACAACATGTATTAGTATACTGCATTTACTGCTTATTTGCAATAAGCCAAGAAATTTTATAATTAAAACAAGGGTGATAAATTTGACAGTTGCCGTGTACGCAAGGAAGTCAAAATATAGCGACCGCGGCAGTTCCGTGGAAAATCAGATTGCTTTATGCAAGGCATACGCGCAGGAGCATCTGGAAAATGCGAATGAAATAACTTTTTGTATTTATAAGGATGACGGATTTTCCGGAAAAAATTTGGACCGGCCGCAGTTTCAGGCAATGCTGCAGGACGCAGGTATGCAAAAATTTAAAGTTTTGATCTGCTACCGGCTGGACAGGATCAGCAGAAGCGTCAGTGATTTTTCCGCTTTGCTGGAAACGCTTGAAGAAAAAGGAGTAGCGTTTATTTGCATTAGGGAGCAGTTTGATACCACTACCCCGATGGGAAGAGCCATGATGTATATTGCATCTGTTTTTTCGCAGCTGGAGCGGGAAACGATTGCACAAAGAGTAACGGACAATATGCTTATGCTTGCAAAACAGGGCGTATGGCTGGGTGGAACCCCTCCCTATGGTTATAAAGCCTGCAGAAGCCGTGTGTGTATGGTTGACGGGACCGCGAAAAGCTGTTGCAATCTGAAAAAGGAGCCGGAACAGGCCAAAGCTGTGCTGCAGGTTTTTCGTACCTATCTTAGTGTACATACGCTGCAACAGGCAAGCGAACACTTAAATAAACAGGGTGTTTTCACGGCGCAAAACCGCCCATTTACCCTGCACAGTGTGCGCAATATTGTTACAAACCCCGTATATTGCGCTGCAGATCAAAGTGCATGGGACTATTTTAATCAGGCGGGCAGCTTTTTATCTTTTACGAAAGCAGAATGTTGTTCAACCGCCGGGCTGTTGCCCTACAATCGCAGAAATTATAGAAAAGCCTGTAAAACGCGCAACGATAAAAGCCGCTGGATTCTGGCAATGGGGAAGCACGAACCGCTTTTGCCAGGTGAAATGTGGGTGCAGGTACAAAAAAAACTGCGCCGTGCGCGGTAAGCGGTGTTTTATTGGTTTCCGTTTGGTTGTGCTTTCCCTGCGTTAATTGCAATAATCACAATGTTTTTTGCGGGAGCTGTTGCTCTGCCTTTTCAAACGCTTTTAAGTGCGCTTATGCTGTTGGGACTGATTCTGCTTGGCATATGCATGACGCTTTTGATGTCCAGGCTTTTATCCAAGACTGTGTTAAAGGGTATGCCCTCCTCTTTTGCTCTGGAATTACCGCCTTACAGAAGACCGCAAATCTTAAAGGTAATTGTCCGTTCTATTTTTGACAGAACATTATTTGTCCTTGGGCGCGCGGTTGTTGTTGCGTTGCCAGCCGGGTTGGTTATTTGGTTGCTTGCAAATATTACCGTCAACGACAGTAGTTTATTGCAGTATTGTACAGATTTTCTAAACCCATTTGCCAGATTTTTTGGTTTAGACGGCGTAATTCTTATGGCGTTTATTCTTGGGTTCCCAGCCAATGAAATTGTAATTCCCATCATGCTGATGGCCTATATGTCTACAGGCAGCTTAACAGAAATGCAAAGCCTGGAGCAGTTTCATACGCTTCTTGTAAACCATGGCTGGACGGTGGTAACAGCTATATGCGTAATGATCTTTTACCTTTTTCATTTTCCCTGCTCTACCACCTGTATTACCATTTATAAAGAAACAAAAAGCCTGAAATGGACGGGACTTGCCTTTTTGTTGCCAACTGTCACCGGGCTTGCTTTTTGCTTGTTGATTTCAAGCATTGGGAAAATTTTTCTATAAAAGTAAAGCACCGCCCGGAACGTGTTCCGGGCGGTTTTTATCAAACGGTATGTGTATTCTTGTCAATAATAATATGCGGTTTCATAATCAGTTCGTTTTTACAGTCGATTTTTTGGATCTTTTTCAGTAAAATTTCCATAGCAGTGCAGCCAATTTCATATGCGGGCTGCGAAATAGAATTGATTGGCGGTGTGGAAGCATTTGAAAATGTAGTATTGTCAAATCCGAAAACATCAACGTCAACACCTGGCGTCATTCCCATACTGACAACGTAATTGTTAATTGCAATCCCTAAAATGTCAGAAATAGATAAAATGGCGGTTGGCCGTTGCTGCATATGTAAAAGCCGGCTTGCGGCTTCTAATCCATCGTGGTAGCGGTAGCCGCCATAAATAATATATTCTTCACGAACAGGAATATTATGTTCCTGCAGTGCGTCTATATACCCCTTTGTACGTTCGTTTGCTGAATAAGAGATCGCATTTGTGACCAGCGCAATCTTGCGGTGGCCTTTTTCTATCAGTGTAGTTACAGCGTCGTATTCCGCTTTCCTGTTGTCAACAAGCACGGCGGAAATATCTGTTCCGTATTTATATTCACAGCACATAACAATCGGGGCCTTTTTTGCAGTATTAGAAAGATCTTCTGCAGTTTGCTCAGAACTGGTTAAAATAATCCCGTCAAAATTTTTGTTAAACAGCTGGGCAATATATTTTTTTTCGAGTTCCAAGATCCCTCTGGTTGTTGAAATCATCGTCATATAGCCATATTTTTCCGCAAAGTCGTCGATTCCCCGGATGACTTCACTGTAAAAAGCATTCGATAGATCCGGAATAAGCGTTAAAATCCGGTTGGATTTGCTTACCCGCAGATTTCTCCCCAGGACGTTGGGCGTATATCCCAGGGCTTCAATCACCTCAAAAACATGTTTTCTGGTTTTTTCCGAAACATTTTTATCATTATTGAGTGTTCTGGAAATGGTCGCGACAGAAACATTCGCCGCTTTTGCAACATCCTTAATTGTAATGATGGTGCGCACCCCCCAAAAAATTTTTTATGCTATGTAAAAATCATATATACCTTTCTGCTTTATCAAACCGTTTTCTTAAAAGCTGCAACGCTCTTTTTTCAATTCGTGAAACATAAGAACGGGAAATCCCTAGTTTTTTTGCAACCTCGCGTTGGGTAAGCGGTGTGCCGCCGCTCAAACCATACCGCAAAAGGATGACTGTCTGTTCACGGGGGCTTAAAACCTCTTTTAAATATTGCCTGAGCTTTTCACTGTTAATTTTTAAGGCCAAGGTTTCAATAATATTGTCCTCAACAGACATAACGTCCATTAAAGTCAGCGGATTACCGTCTTTATCAGTATCAATCGCTTCGTTTAAAGAAATATCCTGCGCCGATTTTTTGTTATTTCTGAAAAACATTAAAATCTCATTTTCAATACAGCGGGAAGCATAGCTGGAAAGTTTAATATTTTTACCTGGATCAAATGTGTTGATCGCTTTGATCAGGCCGATGGTTCCAATGGAAACGAGGTCGTCCTGGTCATTAATATTGGCGTAATATTTTTTGATGATATGCGCGACGAGGCGCAAGTTATGTTCTACCAGTTTGTTCCGCGCATTTTTATCCCCTTGTCTGGACAACAGCAGGTATTCTTTTTCTTCCTGTGGTGACAAAGGCCTTGGAAAAGCGCCGTTACCTGTAACATGCAGGATAAAAACAAGCAGCAAATTGCCAAGAATTCCAAAAAGCTCAAAAAACATGGTTCCTCCCCCTTGATAAAATAACACTTGGTTTATTTTATTCGGAAAAGGTGCCTTTCGTGCAAGTCCTTTAAAACAACATAAAAAAGAGGAAAATTTTTGAAACTTCTATTTTGTAATATAGCATAAAATTTTTACAATTACAACTTATTTAAAAAATACACTGTGTGTAAGCCTGGTAAAGCAGACACACAGTGTAAAATTTCAGTTTTCGTTGTTACCGCTGTTAATAGGATTTAGTTTCCAAATTCTTTTAAAATTAATCCTTTATTATGCTCAAGAGCCCATTGAATGGTCCATTCACTGGTAAAAAGCAAAAGATAGTTCCCTTTTAGATCCTGTATTCTTTTTGTATCAGAGGACAGATCCAGCTTTCCCGGTTCTATTTCTTCATTTCCAATCCAACGGATATACTGGTATGGCAAGCCACTCATGAAGATATCTACATTGTATTCGTTTTTCAGGCGATATTCCAACACTTCAAACTGCAAAGTCCCCACTACGCCGACGATTACCTCTTCCATGCCTGCGCCGATATCCTGAAAGATTTGAATGGCGCCCTCCTGCGCAATTTGATTGATCCCTTTTATAAATTGCTTACGCTTCATGGTATCTTTTTGGCGAACAAGGGAAAAATGCTCAGGTGCAAATGTAGGGATTCCTTTAAAGCAAAACTTCTTATCCGGCGCACACAGAGTGTCGCCGATCGAAAAAATACCGGGATCAAACACGCCGATGATATCTCCTGCATAGGCCTGGTCAATGACTTCCCTTTCCTGCGCCATAATCTGCTGTGGCTGGGAAAGGCGGAGTTTTTTTTGCCCCTGCACGTGATAGACTTCCATATTCTTTTCAAATTTCCCAGAGCAGATGCGCATAAAAGCAATCCGGTCGCGATGCGCCTTGTTCATATTCGCCTGTATCTTAAAAACAAAGGCGGAAAAGCTGCCGCAAAACGGTGAAATCTCACCGTTTTGTGTCTGCCGCGGTAGAGGCGGTGTTGTAAGCTGTAAAAATTCTTCTAAAAAAGGTTCTACGCCAAAATTTGTAAGAGCCGAACCAAAAAAAACAGGGGTCAGTTTCCCGCTGCGTACATCCGCAAGGTCAAATGCATCTCCTGCAATGTCTAGCAAATCTATTTCCTCAGAAAGCTGCTTGCAAAACGTCTGACCAATTGTATCCGGTAAAATAGGATCGGAAAGACTGATTGCAGTTGCCTCTACCTCTTTTTGCCCGTTATTTGCAGTAAAGGCCAAAACCTTTTTACGCTTTCTGTCATACACGCCTTTAAATTCTTTTCCACAGCCAATTGGCCAGTTTACAGGATATGTGCGAATTCCCAGTACGTTTTCAATATCTTCAAGCAGGTCGAACGGGCTTTTTGCCTCACGGTCCATCTTATTTATAAAGGTAATAATCGGGATATTGCGCAGCAGGCAGACCTTGAACAATTTAATTGTCTGCGCCTCTACCCCTTTTGAAGCGTCTATAACCATAACGGCGCTGTCCGCGGCCATCAGAGTACGGTACGTATCCTCTGAAAAATCCTGATGTCCCGGTGTGTCCAGGATATTAATGCAATATCCTGCGTACGTAAATTGTAAAACAGAAGAGGTTACAGAAATCCCTCTTTGTTTTTCAATTTCCATCCAGTCCGAAACGGCGTGTTTTGCCGTTTTTTTACCCTTAACAGAACCGGCAAGGTTGATTGCTCCACCATATAACAAAAGTTTTTCTGTTAAAGTAGTTTTACCGGCATCCGGGTGCGATATAATAGCAAATGTTCTTCGTTTTTCTATCTGATCTTTATAATCAGGCAAAATGCATTCCTCCCGTGCAATATAAAACAACCGCTGTGATTTCCGGTTTTCTATTTTACTATTTTTCACCTTTTGTTGTCAATTCTCAGTTCATCAGTATGTAAAAATCATGTAAAATTATATTGTGAGAAAAGGTATTGACTTTTTTGGAAAAAGATACTATTCTAACTTTAAGATATTATATATGCTTTTTCCTTTTTTTCATATACCTTCCAAATTGAAGGAGCAGAAACCAACCGTTTCTGCTCCTTCGCCATTCTTTTACTGTTTTTTATGGGGATGTTGAAACGATGCAAACGTTTGGGCTGTATATCCATATTCCTTTCTGCCAGGGCAAATGCCCTTACTGTGATTTTTATTCTGTAAATTTTTCTTCACAGATGGCTGACCAATATACAGCGCATATGTGTAGACAGATTGCAAAAAAAGCCAAAGAGGACAACCATAAGGTTGTGCAAACACTTTATTTGGGCGGAGGAACGCCCAGTGTATTGGGAACCAATCGGCTTTTAGAGATTATTTTTTCAGCAAGGCGGCACTTTTTCATGCAGCGGCCAGAAATTACTGTAGAGGTAAACCCGACCTCTGCACGGCAGTTGGATTTTTCTGCGCTACACCATGCGGGCGTCAACCGGGTTTCTTTGGGCGTGCAGTCGGCAAATGCACGTGAACTTGCCGTTTTAGGCAGAAAGCATACCGTACAGGATGCAAAACAAACGGCACAGAAAGCCTGTCGTGCAGGAATTGCAAACCTTTCCATGGATCTTATGCTTGGTGTTCCGGGCCAAACCAGAGAGACGCTGCAGGCGTCAATCGATTTTTGCATTGCAAACGGTGCACGGCATATATCTTGCTATATTTTAAAAATTGAAAAGGGCACGCCCTATTTTTACCAAAAAGAGCAACTCGGCCTGCCGAATGAAGACGAACAAGCCGAGCTTTATTTATTTATGTGCATGTATTTAGAACAAATGGGATTTACGCAGTATGAAATTTCAAATTTTTCAAAGCCTGATATGGAAAGTCGTCATAATTTAAATTACTGGCGCTGCGGAGAATATTTAGGTTTGGGGCCTTCCGCACATTCGTTTCTTAATGGCCGGCGCTTTTATACGCCACAAAGTTTTTCAGCCTTTTATGAGAATATAAGCATTGACGACGGTCCGGGCGGCGGAGAAGAAGAATATATTATGCTCGCACTGCGGTTAAAAGAAGGCCTTGTTTTCCAGGCGTTTGAACAAAAATACAAAAAGCCTTTTCCCTTCCGCTATATACAAAACGCCCGAAAATACACAAAAGAAAATTTGTTAACGTGCGACCAGAAAGGAATACGTTTGTCGCAAAAAGGTTTCTTGTTATCCAATTCCCTTATTGCGGGCGTTTTATGGGGCTAATCAGTAGAAATAACGGACAAATTTTATATTGTAAAAATCACAGGTTGTCAAGTCGTTGGAATTTGTTTCATTGATTAAAATATAATTTGCCCCTACACCAAGCAGATAGCCTTCTTTTGTTACGAGCGTATCGGAACCGACCAACATTTGAATTTCAATTTTTCGGCCAATTTGTGTACGCATAAAACCATTTAAGTATTGGATACTTTCTCCTGTTACCGGAAAAGGTTGCGAATATTCACGGATCATGCTGTATTCGTTTGCCTGTGTTGTGGCCATGCCGTCTGTCGTTCCGCTCATGGTGCTTTGCATGCCTGTAGCGGGAGCTGCGCTTATTGGTTCTCCCTGGACAGGTCGCGTAGTGCCGGTTGCAGGGTATCCTACTCCCAGCTGCTGCGCTTCTCTCAGCGTTCTTTCTAACTCCAGTACTTCTTCTTCCGGTCCGCCCTGACGCAATTGCGCCTGCGCCTGGTTATAAGCTGCAATCTGCTCAAGCGACGGGATATTAGGTATAATGTTTCCGGTTGGTACGCAACCTCCCTCGGGGCAGTTGTTAAATCCATAAATCTGCCCTAGGTCAATTGAATTGTTATCCATAGTATTACCCCCTGATTTTCTTTAAAATGGCAGTGACAATTTAGGTACTCTCGTATTTTTCAGTTGGTGCATAAAAGCAATGCGCGCCAACCCTTGTGTAAATAATTCCCGTACCGTTTGGCGGGAAATATTGCGGACATGTGTCGCTGTATGGATTAAAGAAATATAAAGAGTTTCCCACCGCACCGAAAAAGTTGCCCGCAAGCACCCAATCCACAATCTGGTACTGTATTTCGTCCGGTTCAATATTGTATACATTTTGAGGATTATATTCTCCTCCTACCGTCGTTTGCATACAAACAAACTGCCTTGCCTGTTCTATAATGGCTCTGACATCCCCGCCCTGGCTGACCCGTGCAAATTCACCGTATGGTACCGTAGCGCGGTTCATAATAACCGTAGCGACAGCCGCCATTCCATCATCGCCTTCACCGCCGGCTTCGCATTTGATCAGTCTTGCAAAAAGCTCTCTCGTATCCAGCGCCAAAAAATCCACCTGCCTTTACGGTTATTGCTTTGCTTTTTTATTCTATGCCAGCTGAAAAAACGTTGTGACTTGTACTTGACTTTCTATGCGGGAACAAGTAAAATAAGCATTGCTTATGTTATAATAAAGCAAGCAAAAGCTGATGGTTTTGGAGATGTACCCAAGTGGCTGAAGGGTCCGCACTCGAAATGCGGTAGGCCGGGGATTCCCGGTGCGAGAGTTCAAATCTCTCCATCTCCGCCACGTCGGAGCAAAGTCCGCTTTGCTCCGGCTTATTTTTTGCAAACATAAGCCGTCCGTCCGCTTTCTTGCTCCTCCTTTTCCGAAAAAGGCCACGCTTGCTGCGGCTGTTCGCTTGCAAGCGCGCTCACAACGCCTTCGCGGCGTTATCAACCTTTTTTTCGGGCTACAGGAGTTCGGTTCCAACACGGAAATGCTGGAAACATCTTTTTTATCCCCGACAGTCAGGCTGAGCCTGGGCGCATATCGCGTTCCAGGTTTGGCTTTTTCTTTTTGTTCTTCACTCGCGTTTTCAGGCGGATATCCATTTCGTAACAGTCACACACGTCGGAGCAAACTATATATCGCTTGCCCCGACTTATTTTTTTAGCCAGAGCGCGCTCACGCCACTGCTCCTCCTCGCTTCGCTGTCGCTACCAACTTTTTGCGAATTGAAGGGAATTAACTTAACCAGCGAAACGCTGAAAATATTTTCGTTCCTTCTGGTATCGCCCAAATTAAACCGTATTTTAAAAAGCTTGAATATGTGCAGTTTCCATTTTTTAAATATAGTTTTAGTTTATTATTATATTTTACATTATTCGACAAAATACAAATAACAAACAATTTGTATTTGCTAATAAATTAATTAAATAAGCATTAAAATAAATACAATTGAAAAACATTGGAATCCGTGATAAAATTTATAATATTATTTGTATTGAAAAGACTTATAAAGGGCATGACAATATGGACATAAAAAAAACAATGATTCTTGTCAAGGGTGAGGATAAAACAGATAAAATTGCAACTGTTTCCTTTGATACCCCCAGCCGCAAAACACATGTAACATATATTGGCGGCCGTTCCTATGCTTATAACTCGGCTAATGTGACAGTTCTGGAAAACCCCCAAAGCTTAGAACTGAATGGAAGGGTTGCCTATGTAAATGGGATACCCATTTATGAACCTCGGCTCATACTTGATTTTAAAAGCCGCATACGTATTATTCAAAAAAACAACACTGCACAAACAGTAAAACCTGAGGAGCTATCGTTTGTGGAAAACGGATCATCCGATAAAAATGTTCAGCGGATTCTGGCGTATTTGCATGAGATTTCTCAATATACAACAAACGATCCAGAGCAAGAAGCATTTTTAGAGCAGGAGATGAATCAGCTAACTTTCATTCACCCGGAAAGCGTGTTAGGACGGTATTTGAATCATCAGCCCATTGAAAACAGGACACCGCCTATGAATGGCATTATTTTTCCGTTCCGTTTTAACCTCAGTCAGAAAACCGCGCTTGAAAATGCCCTTACCCATTCCATGTCTGTGATTGAAGGTCCACCGGGCACGGGAAAAACACAAACGATTTTAAACATCCTTGCAAACCTTGTCGCTATTCAAGGGAAAAGCGTAGCGGTGGTTTCCAATAACAACGAGGCGGTCAAGAATGTTATTGAAAAAATGACCAAGACAGGATATGGCTTTCTCACTGCGTTGCTGGGTAAAAAAACGAATCAGGACACTTTCTTTGCTAATCCGCCGGCACCCCAAGTGGATGCATGGAACTGTGCAGAAGAGAAAGAAGAACTTGTGCAACTTATTGAAAGCCTGAATGTGCGACTGAATGCTTTGTTAAAGATAGATCGGAAAAGGGCGCAACTAGAACAAGCGTTGCAGGCATGGCAATTGGAACAGAAACATTTCAACGAGTATTACAGCCGTCAGGATGTCGTTGAAATAGAAAAACTTCCCCTGTTAAGTGCAAATTCGGACCGGATTATTTCCTTCCTTGCAGAAACCTCTCTGGCGAAAGAACGCGAGTACACGGAAAAGCTGACGTATAAACTGAAAATGCTCTTTAAATACAGGAGCTCTTTCCGAAAGCTGCAGCAACAGGAATCTTCAATATTGCTGTTGCTTGAACGAACATTTTACCAAAAGCAAATTCAAATGCTTAAAAACGATGTTGCATCTTTGAAAAACCAGTTAGACAGCGCATCGTTTGATACGCTGCTGGAACAACATCAACGGTATTCTGAAAAACTGTTTCGCAAGTGCCTGTATCAAAGCCACAGCAAGCAAACCGATGGCGGCTTTACGAAAAAGAACTTTAAGGTGAGATTTCAGCAATTTATTAGGGCTTATCCCATTATTCTCAGTACGACGCATGCTTTGCGCCGCTCCATTCCACAGAACTATTTGCTTGATTATGTCATTATTGATGAAGCATCGCAGGTGGACTTAATAACCGGCGTACTGGCTTTTTCCTGTTGCCGCAATGTTATTGTGGTGGGCGACACAAAACAGCTTTCCCAGATAACCAATCAAAAAATTGAACCTCAGCTGAAAAGCGCTCCGCCTGATCCCATATACAGCTATTTTAAGCATAGCATTCTGTCCTCTATAATTGGTTTGTATGGTGATCACCTGCCGCGCGTGGTTCTCCGGGAACATTACCGCTGTCACCCGCAAATTATCGAATTCTGCAATCAGAAATATTACGGCGGCGAGTTGATCCCCTATACCAGCCCGGATTTATCGCATACCCCGCTTGTGCTTTATAAAACGGCGGAAGGAAACCACATGCGCAGGGTTACACAGGGAGAGAAACAAGGGACATATAATCAACGGGAATTAGATGTAACAATTGAAGAGATTCTGCAAAACCCTGATCTTGCCACAGAAAACAGCCAAATTGGCTTTGTAACGCCTTATCGTAAACAGGCCAATGTCGCCGGCGGTCTGATGCCGGACAGGATTGAAAGCGACACGGTACATAAATATCAAGGACGGGAAAAAGACTTAATGATACTATCCACTGTATTGGATAACTCCTGGATGGGTCAGCGCAGCCTCGAATTCGTGGATGATCCCCACATGGTAAACGTAGCCGTATCCCGCGCTATCAAGCAATTCGTACTAGTTACGGACCATGATTTATTTTTTAAAAAGGGAAAGGACATCGGCGATCTGATTCGCTATATGCAGTACAGTACGCTCGATGAAAATGTCATCGAAAGTCAGGTGGTATCGGTTTTTGATTTATTGTACAAACAGTATTCCAGAAAGCTGATTCCTTTGAAAGCCAGGATGGACTCAAAAGCGCGGTATCAATCGGAAGAAGCACTCCGCGTATTGCTGGAGGAAATTCTTGCGCAGCCGAAGTATAATTGTTTTAGCTACACACAGGGGATACTGCTGCGCAATCTCTTAAACTCCGTAGAAAACCTCAGCGATGAGGAGCTGGCTTATGTCAACAATCGCGCATCTTTGGATTTTGTCGTATATTATAAACAAGATAAGTCTTGCAATTTAGTGGTAGAAGTGGATGGCTTTGCTTTCCATGAAAACAGGCCGGAGCAGCTTAAGCGCGATGCATTGAAAGACGGCATTCTGAAAAAATATAATATCCCTTTTCTGCGCCTTGCCACCAATGGCAGCGGGGAACGGGAGCGGATCCTCCGGGCTTTGGAGTAAACGCTGCCTGAGTTCAAACGTTGACCTCCACCCTATGGCTGCTACTTTCTGTACCGCTGCGTAATTTTAAACTCATATGCCGCGATTTCTTCCACGTCTACCAGCGGCTCTGCGTGGTTATCCGGGTTTCATTGAATTGCACACGGATCTCTTTGTATGGATTTCATACCCTGCCCCACTTTCATTCCATCTGCGTCAAGTTAAAAGCTACATTTTGAGAAATCAGGATGTAGCTTTTTCTTATCTTATAACTCTTTACCGGGCGTCTTATCCTGTAACAATCTGGCAGGTCAAAGTAAGCGGTATATATAAAAATCACATTATAAAAATGTGCTTTTTTAACAGTTTGCGTGGATATTGAAAAGAGGGAACAGGAAAGAATCCATACGCATAGTATATAAACAGATTTATTCCTTTTATTTTTCATTTATCTTGGAGGGAAATATGCAAACGGATCATTATATTACAAACTCTTTAGAACTACACCTGTTCTTCGGACGCATCATGAAAGAGCATTCTTTTTTTCTTAAAGCAGGTTTTACGCCCGCAGACGTTTCTTTTTCCAGACAAGCGGAGTTCTTTAAAAGAGAATTTGAAAAATTACTTTGCCGTGCCATCGCACTCAGTGATGGTGTTGTAAACCGTGACGTACTGTGTTCAGGTGAACTGGTTACGGAATTTACTGCTCTGGCTGAAAAACAAACTGAACGTTTTACCGGAATCACAATCAACAGAGCAATCACCAGCCGGGAGTTGCAGTTGCGCAGCGACGATAATTGCCGACGTGAAAACGATTGCGAAAAGAAACGCCAGGTGCAAAGGCTTAATCAAACCGCCCTCAGGCTTTTGGATGGATTGATTATGTTTAAGGAAACCGTTTTAAAAAAGGTTTTATGCTGTGAAATGTTTACAGTAAACTATCCTTTGCTGATAGAGCATATTCTTAGAGAAGCAAAATTGTATCGAAAATATATACAGGAGCTAGAGAATAACGGCTGTTTAAACTGCCAGTCCATGAAAGAAGTGGAAAGCTTTTGGAACCAGATCATGATGGAACACGCCATGTTTATCCGTGGACTTTTAGACCCTTCAGAAACAGAATTGTTTCATTTGGCAGACGGATTTGCCAAAGAATATTCTGCATTGTTAAAGGCTTGCCATAATGCGCAAAATCAAACTTTAACGGCAGATTCCCTGAAAGAAACCATCAGGTTCAGAGATTTCAAAGCAGCGGGAACGCAGGGAATTGAAGAATGTAAAATCCGTTCTATTATTTTACCACTTCTGGCAGATCATGTACTGCGTGAGGCAAATCACTACATTCGCTTACTGAAAGATTAATTTACACCCCTGTTAAAAGTTTTATACTCCGGGCCATATCCACATAATCCAAAAGCCGAACCTGGCTGCAGCAGCCAGGTTCGGCTTTTGGATTTTTTCATAAAATTAATCTACTGTTTTCTGCTTGTTTGCTCATTTTACAGGCTTTGTAAAGCAAGTTAAAAAATTGCCTTACCTCCCCTGCCCTGGTCAGCAGTCCCGCACCGTGGAAGATACCTGCCGGAGAAACCCGTTCTGCTTTGTTCCCTGCATCTTCCACGCCTTTTAAATTTTGGTCTGCATCGGCTTTTTCATTTTTCCATTTCCATGCTTTCCTTTAAAATTTGCCTGATTTCCTCCTTTTTCAACACTTTATAGCCGCCTTCCATAATAAACGTTCCTTCGGTAATGCCATCCAGCATGGTTTCAGTAACGCCCAATTGCTGAATATTCATGACAAGACCCAGTTTGCGCATCCAGCGTTCCATTTTTATAAGCCCTTCCTTCGCGACCTCCTGATCGGCTTTGCCTTCGGGGCAAACGTCCCACACATTAACGGCGTAACGTTTAAATTTCTGCAACCCGTAGGGTAAAATATGCTTATAATACGGAATGGATACTGCCGCCAGCGTCATTCCATGGGTAGCGTTGGTATAAGCTCCCACGGATTGGCCGATCATATGGACCATCCAGTCTGTGGTCTTCCCCTTGGCAACCAGTGTGTTCAGCGCCCATGTAGCAATCCACATGATATTGCTGCGAGCCTCATAATCCGTTGGATTCTCCAATGCAATTTGGGACGAATGAATCAACGACCGCAGCAGCCCTTCCATAATGTAGTCAGACGTACAGTCATCCTCTCCGGAAAAATATTGTTCCAGAATATGTGACATAATGTCATAAAATCCTGCCACCATTTGGTATTTTGGAAGTGTATAGGTATATACCGGGTTTAAAATTGAAAATTTCGGGAATACACGATCTCCAAACACGTGACCTATTTTTAATTTTTGGCCGGGATTGGTAATGACGGAGCCGCCATTCATTTCTGAACCGGTGCCTACCATAGTCAATACGCAGCCCACCGGGATAATAGGATTATCTACATCCTCCATTCGCAGATAATATTTCTCCCATGGATCTCCCTTACAATAAGCAGATACCGAAACAGCCTTGGCGTAGTCGCATACGCTGCCGCCGCCCACGGCTAAAATTAAATCGACGTGATGTTTTTTTGCAAGATTGCACCCTTCATAAAGCTTTTCTACGGTAGGATTCGGCATAACGCCCGGATCTTCTATCACTTCTTTTCCGCAGGCATTGAGAATGGCAATCACCTGGTCGTAGATACCGTTTTTTTTGATGGAGCCAGTACCATAGCACAGCAGCACCTTATGCCCATAATGTGCAAGTTCGCCGCTGAGACTGTCCAATGCATTTTCTCCAAAATATAGCTTTGTGGGATTAGAATACGTAAAACTGCCTAACATATGAAAATTCCTCCATTTCGGTTGACGCTTTAAATAAAGCGTATTATAATTGTTTATATTATTCTACAACTTAAAGTGAACTTTAAGTCAAGTGATTTTGCAAAACTTCCGGGGAGGATTTTTATGGCGTACACAATTGGTGAAATGGCAAAGCTGCTGAAGGTGGCGCCATCAACGCTTCGCTATTACGACAAAGAGGGGTTACTGCCCTTTGTAGGGCGCTCGGAGGGCGGTATACGGATTTTCCAGGATAAAGATTTTGAATTTTTGCAAATTATCCATTGCCTTAAAGCAGCCGGGATGCAGATCAAGGATATCCGTAAATTTATCGCGCTTGTGATGCAAGGGGATGAAACCATAGACGCCCGGCTTGCCTTGTTTGAAAAACGTAAAAAAGAGGTGGAAACCCAAATGTTGCAATTGCAGGAAACCTTGGACACACTGCGCTTTAAATGCTGGTATTATGAAACCGCAAAAAAATATGGAGGAACCAATGTTCCCGACAACATGCAGGATAAAGAACTTCCTGAAGATCTTCGGGCAATACGCAAAAAACTGCGTGGAAGGTAAAAATGCAAGAAGGAATGTTCTACAGGCGACAACCCTGTAAAAATTGATACGGAGGTGTGTTATGCGGCTGTTTGTTGCCATTTGTTTTTCTGACGAAATCAAAGCTTCCCTTTGTACAGTATGCAAAAATCTGAAAACACAAAGCCTTTCCGGTAACTTCACCCGCCCGGAAAACCTGCATATGACGTTGGCTTTTATTGGGGAAAGCAACCGCGTTGCATCGGTGAAAAACGCAATGCAGCAGTGTGCCGGCGCACCGTTTGAGATCTCGTTGAGCGGAACAGGCCATTTTGGAGACCTGTGGTGGGTTGGGATAGAAAAAAAACCGGCACTCTGTGCCCTTGCAAACCGGCTACGCCAAACATTGCGTGCCGACGGATTTCAAATAGACGCTCGCGCGTTTCAGCCACATATTACAATAGCGCGGCAGGTTGTGCTTGAAAAAGCGTTTGAGGCAAAAATCTGCGCCGCTTCCATGTTGGTTACACATATATCTCTGATGCAATCGAAGCGTCTGGACGGCAAAATTCACTATACCGAGCTGTATCGTAAGCAGCTATTGCGTTAAGTGGGATTTTTTATACTGTTTTAATGCACTTCATTTTTCTAAGAACAACAAAAAATATGGGCAATAAATTGTTTATTGCCCATATTTTTATTCAATTGCATGCATCAGCGTATTAATAATATAATTTACATCTTCATCCGTTAATTTTGTATGAAGCGGCAGTGTAATTTCATTTTTGTATTGGTTGAACGCATTGGGATAATTCTGTATGGCAAATCCCAAATTTTTATATGCAGTAAGCATTGGCAACGGTTTATAATGCACATTTGTAGAAATCCCGTGCTCCGCCATAGACAAAATCAGCGCATTTCTTTGCGCTTCCTGAAAGCCCGGTATACGCAGAAGGTAAAGATGGCCGCTTGAAGAAAAATCCTTGCCAAAATGGAGTAACGGTTGCAGCCCTTTTTGCAAAAAAGCCCCGTCATAACGTAATATAATTTCTTTTCTGCGTTTTAAAAGGTTTTGATAACGCTCCATCTGCTTTAATCCCAGGGCAGCCTGTATATCTGTCATATTACATTTAAAAGCCGGATAGAGAATGTCGTATTCCCATGATCCCGGTTGCATTTTTGCAAGCGCATCCTTCGACTGACCATGCAGAGAATACATAGTAAACTGCTTTGCAAGCGCTTCGTTGTCCAGGCCTTCTTTATCCTTCCATGTGATGGCTCCGCCTTCCCCGGTTGTAAGATTTTTAACAGCATGAAACGAAAAAGCGGTAAAATCGGCAATTTGGCCGCTGTGCCTGCCTTTATGCATTGCGCCAAAACCATGAGCCGAATCTGCAATAATAATTGGTCTGCCAAACAGCGTCTGCAAATCGCCAGAAGGATGAAAAAGATGTTTTTTGCTTTCTACAGCCTGATAGACCGCTTTATAATCACAGATCTTTCCGGCCACGTCTACGGGGATAATTGCTTTTGTATTGCCTGTAATTGCGTCGGCGATCTTTTGCGGATCAATTAAAAAAGAGTCTTTTGCAGTATCAACCAACACAATTTTTGCGCCAACATGATGGATCACTGAAGCCGTTGCCGTATAGGTGTAAGCCGTTGTAATAACCTCGTCTCCCGGCCCTATGCCCAATATTCGCAAAGTAAGCTCTAACGCTGCGGTACAGGAACTAAAGGTCACCGCTTTAGAGGTTCCCAAATATTCTGCAATTTTTTTTTCAAACAGCTTGGTCCTCTTTCCTGTTGTTATCCAGCCGGATTTTAAGGTTTCAACCACCTCGTTAATTTCAAGGTCGGTAATATCTGGCGGAGAAAACGGAATCTTTTTCATATGAAAAACTCTCCTTGAATATAAGCGTTTCCTATAGTAAAATGCAAATAAAATAGCAAAATAAAAGCATGAGCGGCAAACAGTTTGTAGATTTTGCTTCAAGCTAGTTTAACACAGAATGCAAATATTGTCAATGAACATTGATGTTACTGCCTAACTGCTCCTGCATTTTAGGAAGGCTGAAAAATGACGGCATATTATTCATTTCATCAATATTTATCTGAAAAATTTGGCTGCAAAGTCTATAAGCTTGCGCTGAGCTGTGCAGATACCTGTCCCAACAGAGACGGAAAATGCGGCACGCGCGGCTGCATTTTTTGCAGCGCGGGCGGTTCCGGCGAGTTTGCTTCTCCTGCGGCGCTTCCAATAGAAATACAAATAGAAAAAGCCAAAGAGAAAATAGAAAGCAAATGCCGCACCGGGCGCTATATAGCTTATTTTCAGTCATATACCAGTACTTATGCAGACATAGCGCGCTTAAAACGGTATTTTTGGCAGGCCATTCTACACCCGCAGATTGCAGCGTTATCTATCGCTACAAGGCCTGACTGTCTGCAAAAAGAAATATTGGATCTGCTGGCGGATTTAAATCGTACCAAGCCTGTCTTTGTCGAGCTCGGACTGCAAACCATTCACCCCAAAACGGCCGACTATATCCGCAGAGGGTATCCACTTTCCTGTTTTGCACATGCCATGCAGGAACTAATAAAGATCGGCGTGCAGGTTGTGGTCCATGTTATCCTGGGGCTTCCCGGAGAAAGCAGAGAGCAGATGCTTAAGACGGTATCCTACGTTGGAGAAAGCGGCGCCCACGGCATAAAACTACAACTTTTACACGTTTTGAAAGGTACGGATCTTGCTTTGGAATATGCAAAGGGTCGTGTAAATATAATGACGCTTGACGAATATACAGACCTTTTGTGCGACTGTATAGAGCACCTTCCGCCTGATATGGTTATACACCGGCTTACCGGCGATGGGCCAAAGCGGCTTTTACTGGCGCCGTTGTGGAGTGCAGATAAAAAGCGTGTTCTAAATACCATTCAACAGAAATTCAAAACCAGGCAGGTTGTTCAGGGCCGTCAATTTTTTTGAGAAAAGAAAGCAAATATGGAAGCCGCCTGCAAATGGCTCTACTGGGTAAGCGGCTTGAGCATAAGCGTACATGTACCTGACAAATGCTTGAACCTGGAAACGCCGCAGGATTTGTATTCTATACGGCTGATCGCCTGGAACCCGCAACGTAAAAAGGTTTTCTCCGACTTTATATTGATCGCGTCGCTTATAAGCATTTCAAACCCAAGCTTTTTGCTGTTTTCCTCCGCATAATTTTGCAGTGCTGTCGCGATCCCCATTCTTTGGTAGGGCTTGTCCACGCCGATAAACATGGTTCTTGCGCTTTTTCCTTTCCTCCATGCGGCGTACTGCTCTAGCGGCCTTTCCAGCTTTTTAAATACGGCGCTTGTTTGCGCAATGAACTGTGAAATTTCGTTTGGGAAAGCCGGCAGTTCTTCATCTGAAAGAGCTTGCGGAAGATCGACTTTCAAACCCGTGATTTTTCCATACGTCTGGTCGAGCGCAATATATGTCATTGTTCTGCGAATGCTCAACGGCAGCATCAACGTTACATATTTTTTATACAGCGCTTCGTTTATATCCAGAGCCTTTGCAATTGATGCTTCCTCCAGAAAAAGCCTGCTCTGCAAATCCACCAGGACAGATAGATCTTTTAATTGTGCTACAGTATAAACAAATGACATTGTAATCTTTAATCCCCTTTTACGTCTTTTTTACAGTGTGTATGGAAATGTCCGTATAATTTTTTGCCAGTGTGATTGCACTACGAATCCCTTCTGTTACATATAAACGGTTGTCTTTTGCTAAAATTACAAATTCAAACCCGTCGTTTTCCCTATAATATTCTGACGCCTTTTCAATATCCATAATAAAAAATGCGGTTGACAACGCATCTGCAAGCGCGCCATCATTGGAAAGAACGGTAACGGATACCGTTTTTCCTTCTGCCGGACGGCCCGTTTTGGGATCAATAATATGATGATAAAGCGCACCATTGTATTCAAATTTACGCTGATATGCGCCGGAAGTGGCAAGCGTACTTTCCCCTACCTGCAGCGTACAGAAATAGTCGCTGGTATCCAGATATTGGATTCCGATTTCCCAATTTCCGCTTCCGTCCGGATTTTCCCCCAACGTTTGTATATTGCCGCCCAGATTTATCACTGCAGATTCCACACCGGCTTTTTTCATGGCTGCAGCTGCTTTTTGCGAAATATAGCCCTTTGCTACAGCCCCCAGGTCAAGTTGCATATTTTCTGCAAGCGTAACCGACTGATCGTCTTCATCCAAAACAATTTTTTGATAATCTACAAAAGCCAGTGTCTTATCAATTTCATTTTGGTCGGGAACTCTGTATTCGCCGCTTATAAAACCCCAAAGCTTTACAACCGGATAAATAGAGATATCCAAAGCGCCACCGCTTTTGTGTGCAACTTCCAGCGACGTTCTTAGCACTGCGGCTGTATCGGATGAAATAAAATTGCTTTGGCAGGGCGTTCGGTTGATTTTTGCAATATCGCTGTCGGAAAGTGTTGTTGAAAAAAGCTTTTCCAAACGAGTGATTTCTTCTTTTGCGGCAATGATGCCTTCCTGCGCATGCGCTCCATTGGCCGTGATTGTAATAACAGTATCCAGCGCGAAAATTTGCTGGGTCGTCCGGTTTTCAGTAGTAAGCAAGGCAGAAGAAGAAAGATAGCTGCAGCCTTCTGCAAACAGTATAATAAAGAGCAAAAGCAGTACAAATAACTTTTTTTTCATGAAGTTTCTCCGTTTTTACTTTGTAATTAAGTTTATAGTATAACAGATTTTTCAGTATAAAACAATAAGACCACCTGTTGTTACAGGTGGTCTTATTGTTTTAAAATGATAAAAGAATTTATTGTTTTACGCAATACGTCTGACAGCTGTAATACTGCCGCCCCAGGAAACATCCGAAATAATAACGCCGCTTTGTGAATTTGCCGCATGAACAATCTGCCCATTGCCGATATAGATTGCTACATGACCCGGGTAACAGATGATATCGCCAGGTTTTGCATTGGCATAGGATACGCCAACGCCGCTATACCGCAGGGAAGTCCTGTATCCCCACAGATCATAGCCCTGCTGCGCATAGAGCGCGCATACAAAGCCGGAACAGTCAACACCGCTTTGCAGACTTGTTCCTCCCCATACATAGTTCAGCTTACCAACGTAGGATTTTGCTTCTTTAACCACCTTTTCACCGACGGTAAGGGTATCCACAGTGACTTTGCACACGGCTGTCGCGCCATACCCGTCGCCCGCCTTGCAGCTGATTGTGGCCGTGCCATTCCCAACCGCTTTGATTACGCCATTTGCAGAAATGGTTGCAACCTTACTGTTGCTGGTCGTCCACTGCAGGCTGTTATCTGTTACGTTCTTTGGAGAAATCGACGCAGTTAAGGAGAGTGTTTGACCCTTTTCGTTTAACGTTGCGCTTGTTTTGTTCAATTTAATTTTTTCAACTTCCTGCACAACGGTAACGGAACAAGTAGCCTTTATCCCATTTGCCGTCGTACAGGTGATAACAGTTTTCCCCGGTGCAAGTGCAGAGAGTTTTCCAGCCTTACTGACAGTAGCGACCTTTTCATTGCTGGAGGACCACACCAGCGTTTTATCCGTTGCATCGTCCGGCGAAACAACCGGTTTAAAGGAACCGCTTGTTCCAACAGTCCATTTAATTGCCTGTGTATTCAATTGTAAAGATTCTACCGGTTGTGCAACCTGAATTGTACAGGCGCTACTGATACCGGAAGCGTCGTTATAGACAAGGATTGTCGCCTTGCCGGCGGAGATACCGGTCACAATACCTTGCTGGTCCACTACGGCAATTTCTTCATTACTTGAAGAAAAATACAGCAGCTGATTTTGCGCCCCCTGCGGCAAAACACTTACGCCCAGCCGTATACTTTCGCCGATCTGAACGGTTGCATCGCTCCGATCCAAAATAATACGCTCAACCATGGGTTCCTGGTTGGGGTCAAGCATCGCAATTCTCTTCTGTAACCGCAAAACATCTGTCATTGAAATCTCATTTTGCCCTTCCAGGTTTGCAGCCTGCAGTTTTTCCGAAGAAATCACAGCAATATTTGCAATATGTTTTTGCAGTTCCAGAATGTCAGACAAGCTAAGCTTTCCATCTCCGTTTACATCTCCGGTGACAGATTCCTCCGTATGAGCCTTTGTATTTTCCCCTCTTTCAGAGGCGGCGAATACGGTGATCGAAAAAAAGGTTGCCAGCAGTATAAAAATCAACAATGGAATACAAATTTTTTTTGAAAAGTTCATAATAACTCCTTTTGCCATAAAATTGAATGATCAAATTATAACAAAAGAGTTACAAAAAGTCAAGTCTTGGTAACATTTTCGTTACTATACGTTTAATTTGCAACAAAAATGTTATTTTACTTTTTGGTTTTAATCTATTTTATGAAAAATAAATCCATTGCTTTTTATTCTTTTTTTCAATACCAATATCTTAGTCCGACCACCTTTTCTGAAAAATAAAAAAAGAAGTTTAAAATCGTTTAATAAATATTTTAGGAAACCTGATTTTGCAGTTTTTGCTGCGGATACATTTTTTCTGCGCGTTTCCCTTTGGAAAAAATTTTTTTTCAAGCTCAACAACCAAAAGCGGTAAAACGGAAAGCGCCGTCACGATCCCCCACTGTCCTCCGGTAAGCGGTACCGTTTTAAAGATATAGGAAAGCGGCTCTATTACAATAACGCTGATCTGCAGAAGAATACAAACCAACGCGGCCCACAGCAGCTTGGGGTTCGAAAAAGGAGAAAGCTTGAAAATTGATTGTTGTGAACGCATGTTAAACGTATGTGCAAGCTGGGAGAGACTTAAAACGGCAAAAGCCATTGTGCGGCCGACAACCGGCTCTGTGCCGGGAAAATCAAAAAATACGCGTCCTATCGTATAGGCTAACAAGGATAATGCGCCGATAAAGCAACCTTCTATAATAATAGAAAACCCTGCTCCTCCAGCAAAAACGCTCTGTTTAGGCTGCACAGGTTTACGTTTCATAATATTGTCGCTTATGGGTTCTACACCAAGTGCAAGCGCGGGAAGCGAGTCTGTTACAAGATTAACCCATAAAAGTTGTATTGCCAAAAGCGGAGCGGGCAAATGCAGAAAAAAAGCTGTGAAAACAGTTAAGATTTCCCCAATATTACAGGAAATTAAAAAATGGATGGTTCTTTTAATGTTCTCATAAATTCCTCTTCCCTCCCGCACGGCTGAAACAATTGTAGAAAAATTGTCGTCCGTCATAATCATGTCTGCGGCTTCTTTTGCAACATCTGTGCCGGTGATCCCCATTGCGCAGCCTATATCTGCCGCCTTTAATGCGGGGGCGTCGTTAATTCCGTCCCCGGTCATGGCAACAACTTCGCCGTTTGCCTGAAACGCTTTAACAATCCGTACCTTATGTTCTGGCGAAACCCGTGCAAAAACGGTATATTTGTTAATAATTTTTTTGAGCTCTTTTTGACTGATCTGTTCCAGCTGCGCGCCGGTTATCACCTGATCGCCAGGCCGCATGATTCCTAGCTGCTTTGCAATTGCAGCTGCTGTTGCAGCATGGTCTCCCGTTATCATAACTGCCCTGATGCCGGCCTGTCTGCACAGAGCAACCGCCTGGGCAGCCTGCGGTCTGGGCGGGTCAATAATACCAATAAAACCACAAAAAACAAGATTTTGCTCCAACAAATTTTTGTCCGGCAGCGCAGAAATCCGCCGGTATGCAACGCCGATCACTCGCAGGGCTCTTTCCGCCATTTCTTCATTGGCTGCAAGCAAGACGTTTTTTGCCCGGTCGGTAAGCGGTTCTTCCGATGAACCTGTATCAAATGCGCTGCACTTTTCTAAAAGCAGATCCGGTGCGCCTTTTGTAATAATTATATATTCTTTTTCCTCTGTTTTATGGATGGTTGTCATCATCTTTCTTGCGGAGGAAAAGGGAATTTCATCTATTCTGGGCGCCTTTTTTTCCAGACTGTCTTTGCCGCCCGCGGCGTTTAGGATTGCCGCTTCTGTCGGACTTCCGTGAAAATCCCCGTTTGTTTGCACAGTTGCATTGCTGCAAAGCGCCGCCATATCCAAAAGGCGGGTTCCCTGACTGCTGCTTCTTGCAAGTTTCCCGTAAATATTGGCAAGCTCTACAACGGTCATTTTGTTTTGCGTAAGGGTCCCCGTTTTGTCAGAGCATATCACGCTTGCGCTACCAAGCGTTTCTACCGCAGGCAAACGCCGTATGATCGCGCGCTTACCAGCCATGCGGCGCACACCCATGGCAAGAACAATTGTAACGACCGCAGGCAAGCCTTCCGGGATTGCTGCCACCGCCAGACTGATCGATAGTACGAACATATCAAGAGGCGGAATATGCTGAAATATCCCCATAATAAAAATGAACAGGCAAATTATTATGGCCCCAATTCCAAGAATTTTTCCGGTATGCGCCAGTTTCTGCTGGAGCGGTGTTGCGGGTGTTTGTTCCTGATTGATCATACCGGCAATTTTCCCCATCTGTGTAGACATGGCGGTTGCAACCACCACGCCTTTGGCGCGCCCCTGAACAATGCTGCTTCCTGCAAAAAGCATGTTTTTCCGGTCTCCAATGGGTGTTTTGGCCGTGCATAGAACCTGTCCGTCCTTATCGGACGGTGTAGATTCGCCGGTCAGGGAAGATTCCTCCGCTTTTAAATTAGACGATTCTAAAATACGCAAATCAGCGGGGACAAGATCGCCTGTTTCCAGCACAACGATATCTCCCGGAACTAGGCTTGCAGACGAAACAGTGCTCTGCTTTCCATTTCGAAGCACCTGCGTTTGCGGTGAAGCCATTTTTTTTAATGCTTCAATTGCTTTTTCGGCTCTGCTTTCCTGAATAACGCCGGTGATCGCGTTGACAACAACAATCAACAGAATGATTACGGAATCTATATAGTCCGCATCGTTTTGCATGTAGGAGGTAACAAAAGAAATACCAGCGGCAAACAGAAGGATGATCACCATGAAATCAGAAAATTGCCCCAAAAACCGAATAAACAGACTTTTTTTCTTTTTTTGTACCAGTTCGTTTTTTCCATATTGCTCGGTGCTTTTTTTTACTTGTTGTGTGTTTAATCCATTTTGTGGATCTGTATGCAGCCGTTTGACACATGCATTGCCAGAAAGCGTTTGCCAATCCAAAGTTTACCAACTCCCGTCTATACTTCACACGGTAATATATACGAAGCTTTTCTTCTTTTCATGCGCCGTTTGTCCGCTTTCATGAGAAAAGCCGGAACGGGCAACGCCGTTCCGGCTTAAAAAATGCCATATTATTTTTTGTGATTTAACCATGGCAAAAGCATTACTGGCAAGAATATGGGGTGCGAATACACCCTTGTTGTTTCAGTCGTTTCAGCTGGATTTTCTATTATTTAACACGCGTTTTCTATAATACTTAAAATATTTGTTTGTCGTGTTCACTTCTTTTTATATTAAAATTATAAGTATGGATGTATCATGGTTTTGGGAAGATTGCCATTTTCACATAAGATCAGCAGAGCTGTTTCACAGCTCTGCTGATTACGCAGCCGAAGACCCTTTTTTTGCAAGATTCTGCAAAAATAAAAAAGTTTCGACTCATCTCCTCTGGCGGAGAGATGGGGATTCGAACCCCAGGTACGGCGGTAGCCGTACACATGATTTCCAATCATGCTCCTTCGGCCAGCTCGGACATCTCTCCATATCTGATTTTTTGACGCCTGATTATTATATAACGAATCTGCGCAAAAATCAATAGATAAATAAAAAAATTCATGCGTCGAATACAATTGGAAGAAAATCCAATAATTTTGTTATTTTAAAATCGCAAAGCGGTTGCGGCATACGTACGGTGTCTTCGGGGTCAAACAGGCAGGTGGTGATTCCGGCGTTTTTTCCGCCCTGCATGTCGGAGGTTAGAGAATCGCCTAAAATAATCACGCCGCTTTTGTCCGCAATCTGCAAAGCGTGGAAAATAAAAGCAAAATATTCCTTTGCCGGTTTTTGACAGCCCAGTACATCTGAAATAAACATTCCGTCTATATACGGCTTTATATTGCTTTTTTCCAATCTTCTTTCCTGCACGCTTTGAATGCCGTTTGTTGCAATATAAAGCTTACAGACGCCGTGCAGCGCGCGGCACAGTGTATCGGCACCATCGATTGTAAAGCCGCACTGCGAAAGATGGAATATATAGTCTGCATTCACGGCTGCAATGTCTGCATTTTTATACCCCAGCTTATAAAAAAAGTTTTCAAAGCGCTCTATCTTCAGCCTTTCTTTTGTAATTTCCCCGCGCTCAAATTTTTTCCATACCATTAAATTTTCCTTGCTGTAAAGCGCATTCATCTCTTCATTCCATGGGTATCCGTTTTTCTGAAGCGCTGCTTTTAACGAAAGACGCTGTGATTTGTTAAAATCAAAAAGCGTCTGGTCTGCATCCAAAAGCACCGTATGAAATTTTGCTTTTCTCTCCCTATACAAAACGCTCACCGTCCCCATTATATAAATCCTGCCTGGTAATGCGGTAAAAGAGCTCTGTCTCACAATTATTTTCAAAGGCGCCAAGCATTAGCACCGGGTTTACATTGCCGGCGCTGCCGGCCGGCAGCCTTATTTGCAGGTGCATACCATCTTCAAACGGTGCGGCTGTATACTGCGTAAGCAAAGGCTTTAAATCAAATTCTTTTATCCCGGACTTTGTTTTTTTATGAACTAAAATTTGCGGTAAAGCAAGAAAATGATTAAATTTTTCAACAAGCGCCTGTGCAGAAAAGCCGCCGCCTGCAATAAAAATGGTAAAGTCTGCAAAGGCAATCTCTCCGGGTTTCATAACTGGCTGCGTTACGGCAAAAATGCGAATGCCTTCCGGCAGTACATTGTTTAAGGCATTAGAAACGCGGTCAAGCGAAAAAGCATCATCCAGCAGGCGCAGATCCATACTTTCCCTTTTTCCAATAAAACCCAAAGACAATGGCAGCGCAAAGGTAACAAACGGATGCTGGTTATATCCTTCCGTATACCAGACAGGCAGTCTGGACTGATGGATAGCACGAAGCATGACGCGGTTGAGATCCAAATGCGAAATATAGCGCGCCTGCCCCTCTTTTGTAAACCAAGCCCTAACGTTTTTCATAACAAACGCCCCCTTTCCATTGCGCGGCGCCGCAGCCTGCGCATTGCAGACGACAGTGCGGCGTTGTTTGCGAATGCCAGGCTTTTTTACATTCCTCTATCAAAAAGCGCTTTTCTATGCCATAATCGATGTGATCCCACGGCAGCACTTCTTCAAAGTTTCTGCGGCGATTTGCATAAAAAGCAGGGTCAATTCCGCTTTCTTTAAATAAGACAAGCCATTTTTCCAAAGAAAAACATTCGTTCCACCCGTCAAAATGAAAACCGTTTTGCGCGGCCTTTTCCAAAACTGCGCACAGCCTTCTGTCGCCGCGGGCAAAAACAGCCTCTAAAAAGCTTGTGTCTGAATCATGATAATGATAGGTAATTTTTTTCGTTGTAATAAGCGATTTTAAATGCTGCTGCTTTTCACGCAGCTGCGCAATTGTATTTTGCGGTTCCCACTGAAAGGGTGTGAAGGGTTTGGGCACAAAGCTGGAAGTACTGAGCGTAACACGCACGCTTCTTCCCTTTGGATGCCCCTGCGTATGATAATATGCGTCCACAATTTTTTGCCCAAGCTGCGCAATTCCTTCTATATCCGCAGTTGTTTCCGTAGGAAGCCCAATCATAAAATACAGTTTAACCGACGTCCATCCGCCGGAAAACGCCACTGCGCAGGTAGCAAGCAACTGCTGTTCCTCCACATTTTTGTTAATAGCGTCGCGAAGGCGTTGGGTTCCGGCTTCCGGAGCAAAAGTAAGCCCGCTTTTCCGCACAGTTTTTAATTTGGAAAGAATCGCGTCAGAAAAGCCATCCACACGCAGGGAAGGTAAAGAAAGACTGACTTTTTCTTTTTCTGACCAATCAGAAAGCCTGGTAAGCAACGCCGTAATTTGGCTGTAATCACTGGAACTCAAGGACGACAAAGATACCTCGTCATATCCTGTGTTTTTGCAAAGGGCATGGCACTGGGTGTCAATCACTTCGGGCGATTTTTCCCTGACAGGCCGGTATAAAAAACCTGCCTGGCAAAAGCGGCAGCCGCGTATGCAGCCGCGAAAAATTTCACAAACCGCTCTGTCATGCACAATTTCTATCATGGGAACCACAAATTTTTCCGGGTAATACAGGTGGTCCATATCTGTTATTAAACGTTTTTTTACAGTAGGCGGCGCACCGTTTTTGGCAGCAATCCTTTGAATTGTTCCGTCTGGATTATAGGTAATGTCGTAAAGAGAGGGCACATATACTCCCTCAATTTGTGAAGCTTTCTGTAAAAATTCCGCTTTGCTGCAATGTGTTTTTTTACACTGCCGGTAAAGCTGTAAAACCTCCAGATCCACCTGTTCGCCTTCGCCAATAAAAAAAAGATCGACAAATTCTGCCAGAGGCTCCGGGTTGCAGGCGCACGGCCCCCCTGCAACCACAATATTGAACAGGCCATGCCGGTCTTTTGCTTTCAGCGGAATACCAGCAAGTTGAAGCATGTTGAGCATATTGGAATAGCTCAACTCATATTGCAGCGTAAAACCGATAAAATCAAAAGCTGTAAGACTGTCGCCGCTTTCAAGCGCATACAGCGGTATGTTGTGTTTACGCATTTGCGCTTCCATATCAATCCACGGTGCAAAAACACGTTCGCACCAAATATATTCCACGTTGTTAAACAAGCTGTAAAGAATTTTCATTCCCAGATGGGACATGCCCACCTCATACGTATCTGGAAAACAGAAAGCAAAACGGACGTCGACCTTTGAAAGGTCTTTCAAAACGGCGTTTGTTTCTCCACCGATATAGCGCGCAGGCTTTTGCACCTTCAGCAAAATCTGTTCAAGCTCTCTGGAAATTTGCATTATTTTGTCTCCTTTTTTACGCAAAACACACAATATTTATACTTTTTCTTATGTACTTTTAAACAAAGACGATTTTTGTTATTTTTAATTAGCATGCGTATTTTTAAAATTATAACATATTTCTCTGTTTATCTCAAATAAACAGGCCTTTTCCTTTCTTTCATATAAAAAAGCCGATACACCCTGATGATGCAGCGGCAAAAAAGTTTTAAAAGGGAAATCGTTCCCTGTTCTGCGTACGTATGAAACGACACCTTGTTTTTTTAATTTTTAATTTGGATCAAAAAACTTTCCTTTATAAAAATTTTCATTTCCAAGTTTCTTTGCCGTCAGCCTGAACATGACACAGCCATCCGGGCATACAATATCTTTGCTATATTTGCCATTTCCGCCAATATTCTCCAAATCCCCCCCGCTTCTGACAGCCTCCATAATTGGAAACATGACCATCATCACTTTGGAACAAATTCCCTGCCCATCCCTGTTTACAGGGCAACCATAGGTGCAGACATATTTATCTCCAACTTCCTCGCCGTTTCGGCAATACCGTTCTGTGCAGTCACCGTGCAGAAAACCTGTTACCTCAATTTCAAATTCGTATTCCTCATTATACCATTTCTTCATAATTTCCCTCCATGGTAAAATTATTTTATCTGACGCCATCTGATGACGGCCTTTAACTCCATACAAATTGGCAGAAAGAAAACAAAGTACAAAAATCTGTTTACTATCTCTACTTTTCTTTATATTGCAGAATTTGCCTGGACGCCCAATTTAGCAAAAGTGCAGACAGACTGGCCAGGTCTTCATTTAAAAGCGGCTCTTTTGCCTTTAGCGCCATCCCGGTTTCCAGTATACGCCTGTCTTCCGGCTGAAGACGTGACCTGAGGGCAATTTTTTCTTTTTCATAACGCTTTGTCTGAAAAAACGCAATGGCTTGCAAGGTAAAGGCGGCTGATTTATAAAGACCTTTAAGAATTTCCGTGCTTTTCTCATGCACCAAATTGTGGGCACACATATGGTACACATTACACGCGCCGATACGGATTGCCCGACGGACGTCTTCCCGATTCATGCGCTCCAGCAGTATATCCAGAGAACCCACTAAAGGGACCGTGTCATAATAAAACTGAAACAGATCAGAAGGCTCCCAGGCCAGCAATTCCTCCTTGCCAGATACAAAGCCGCAGACCTTGCTCCGCTCCGGGAGTGTGTCCAGAAGGTTGCTGTATGCCTGTAAATCTTCTGCAGAGACCTGATCCAAAATCAGAACCACGTCGATGTCGCTCTGTTTTGTGGCTTCACCCCGGCTATAGCTGCCCTGCAAACCGATAAACCAGATGCGACCTTTAAAACGACTTTCTACCGCTTTTTGATATTTTTGCATCCATAAATCAATTGAAAAACGCATTTTCTCCCTCCGCCCTGACTTTTTAAGTTATATATTTCTTTTATGGAACCATTTTGTATAATTCAAATGCTGATTTGAATCTATTATGCAGCGGGCAGGTGTATGTAGATGCCGAGACTCCCTTCTGTAATGCTAATACTTACATATACCGCTTTCTTTTTTAATAAAATTCCTTCTGTATGAAAATCTTGCGCATTTGTAACCGTTTGAAAACCAATATCTTTTAAATCCTGTATATAAGTTTCGCCCTGCTCCTTCGTGATTTCGTTAAAAAACAGCGCATAATATCCGTCTTCGGCGTTTTGGATTGCAAAATTCAAAACCCCGGCTTTGGGCCGCACAATTTCCCGCGTATATAGATTGTCCGGCCATTTGTTCCGCTTTACTCTGCTTACGGAGCTGGATTGAAGCACCGGCTTCTCCTTTGTTGCGCTTAAGCAAATTGTCACTGTAAAAATACATATTAACAGAAAAAGCACTGGTAAAAGCGACCTGGTTGTTTTCCGCATGATTTTCACCCTTTTTCATTTTCCGATAAGCCTGCATTGGTTGCATCCTGACGCGCGGTGTTTCTTTGCAGTACAAATTGTAGCATATTTTTTCCTGTTCGTCTATTCTTTACATTTATGAGGAAAAATTACAAAAATTTTACGTAAAAATTTTTTATCTTTTACCAAATACAGATAAACTGTTGTGTTAAAAGGAGTAAAATCTCAGAAAAGCAAGAAAGGAAGAGGCGCGCATGTTAGAAAAACTATCTGTTGATTTTGTAAGAAAGATTTTTGCAATCCTCACAAATGGAAACGCGCAAATAAAATTTTATACAATCTGCATGCAAAACCGCAACCGGGAAAAGGCCACCAATAAGCCGGTAGAATTTGGTATGAAGCTTTTGGGATGCAACATTTTATACCGATTGCCGGGCGTCCGTAATATTCCCTTTGGCCGGACAATTGGCCAGCACTGTCTTACCCGACGTTACCTGCGGCTTCCGGTTGAGGATTTGGCCTCTGAAATTTTGGAAAACCCGCATGCAATTTGCGATGTACAGGGCAGTTTGCTTCTTCCAGTTCTTTCAGAAGAAAGCCTTTACCGCAAATTGGAAGCTTATTTTTCTTGCCCCGGATTTGCCGCTCTGCGCAAAAAGTTGCAGGATGTTCACCAGCCGATTGAGGAAATTTATGCGGAGATCAGCCGCCGCCTGAAGCGGACGATTACCTGCGAAGCTGAACTGCATCTGGCTAAAGCAAACTGGATACCAAACCGCTATATTATTCGTTTCTTAGATATCGCTTCCTATCATGGCGTCGGCGTTCATCTGGTGCTCAATTCGTCTTATCCGTCTTCTTTTTTTGCAGCTTTACTGAAATACCATGGTGTTGTTTGGAACAGCCTTCAGGTTTCCTGCGAAGCAGGCACCAATAAGACGAAAATGGCCTGTCAGCTTGGGCTAAAGCAGTTCAGCGTGGTTTCCGCTGACTTTAACCATTGCATAAGGCCAATGACAAAGCACGGCGGCAGGCCGATTTATTACCGTGCTCCCGTCCAATTGATGCAAGATGCGCTGCATCCGCGTCTTTGTTCAGCATTCAAAGAAAAGTATGATGCAATCTGTGGGGCGCGTGTGTTTTCCGGCAGACTACGCCCGTCTTTTCTTTATGAATTGGGCTATCTGTGCGTAGGCCCGCTTGAAAACGCGTTGCTTTCCTTATGCCGTAACAAATTTACGGTTTGCTACGCACATGCGCACTCCTCCTTTGCAAGGTTGGCAGCCAGATATGCGCAATGCACATGTAACAGCGCGCAGCATTTTGATGTGGCCGAAATCCAAGTGTTTCACACAGGGATTACGCCAAATGGTTTTTCCGGCTTTTTGGAGCAACTGCGAAAAAACAACCCGGATGCTGAAATCCAGGTGCTTCCCCTGCAGGCGTTTTTAGCAGAAGATACAGCGCTGCTTGCCGGCCTGTTTTCCGGTGCTGACTCCGACATGATAAAAGGTGCGCAGGATTTTTGCCGGGACTACACCAGATATACGCAGGGGGAATTTGTTCCCCTGAAAGACGCTGTGAATTTGTATTGCGCCGGAAAAAAAGCGCTAAAACAGCTTTTGGACACAACGCCGGTATCCTTTTGGGGGCGTCCGGCCGCCTCTGTGTAAAAAACTCCCTTCTTGAAAGGAGCATTAAAAAATGGTTTTGTACCATTTATCAACTACTTATCAACTTTTATATTGTATTGCGCACCGACTGTCCCGCCATCCGGATGAAGAAGCCGGGCTTTTTATGGTTGAATACATATGGCCGGAAACACAGCGCGACAAGCTTCTGCAAAAATTGCAGAAAACAGGCTGGTTTTCGTTTGTCCGCCTGATACCGGAAAACCAATTTAAGCTGCGGCGGGGCAACGCTTTGACAGAATCCAGTACGCCGGAAGAAATTCAATCGGTTATCCGCAGCGTCTGCATATGTATGGAAAAGTGGCTGCATTTGGACCTTTCTTCGTTTTCTAAAATTTATATTGGCTCCGATCAATGGTCCTTTGGCATTTATTGCCTTGCCAACCGCATTCCCCATGTTTATATTGAAGATGCAAGCGGTATGCTGTCGCAGCGCAAGCGGTACATGCAGATTACCAAGGAAATTAACCTGACAAATTATGTGATTTCTGAATTTTTACATGGAGCCGGCACCAGTGAGTATGAAACCGCCCGCCTGTGCGATATGCGCAATTTTGTGGAAGGCTTTACCGATGAAAAGGCAGAAAATTTTTCAATATACGATGCACTGAAATATGAAATTCCGGGCCGTGTTCCGGAGATATTGGCCTTTTATGGAGCAACGCCCGTTACGGTGACAAAAAGGCTGCCCGTTTGTATCTATATGACCCAATTTCTTAAAACAATGGCTGTTAAGGATCTGGATGTACAGGAACAGATTACGACCCTTTTAGTCGATTATTTTGCAAGCGACTGCAAACTGGTTATCAAGCCGCACCCAAAAGACATCTGGTTAAACTACCGGAGAATTTTTCCAGGCGCTGAGATCTTGCCCTGCCGGTTGAATGCCGAGCTTCTTCCCTTTGTGTTTTCACATCCTGTGCAGCGGGTGCTTACTGCAAGCTCAACTTCCGTAGGCGGTATGGCCCCCTTTGCGGGAGAGGTCTATGCATTTACCACAGAAATTGAAACCGGCTATGAACGTTTACACGCTTACTATGTCGCAGCTTTTTTGCTTTTAAAGCTTGCGACATCTGAGGATACTCCTCTGGCGCTTACTTTATCGGAGGTACAACAAACACAGCTGTATCATTTCTTAAAAATTCTGCATGTTCCAATACAGGCGCGCGGCCTCCCCGTTTATGTCACCGGCAACCCCGCTTTGCAGGAAGCAGACTTTCAAAAAAACATTTTGCTGCTTGTGGGCGACAGCGGTGAAGAGAGCCTGACAAGCCTTCCGTTTACGACCTGCCTTCCGCCGGACAAAAGTATAATATGGGCGCATGCGGAAGTATGCCCGGAGGAAGGCAGCCTTCTTACAGAAACCAGCTATAATCTTTATCTTGTCATAGAAAAAAAACAATTGCACGGTCCCCTGCCCGTTTTTTGCACAAAACGCGTTTTACGTTATTCAAAGGCCGTGTTGTCCATCGAGGCAAAAATTTTTTCAAAAACAGAAAAGGAGAGTAGAACCGCCTTATGAAAACAGTTGCCTTTGTTCCAGTAAAGCTGCAAAATGAACGTCTGCCGGGGAAAAATATAAAGCCCTTCCATCATGGTGATCCATTGATCTGCTATATTTTACGCACGCTGCTTAAGGTAGAGCATTTGGACGAAATTTATGTATATTGCAGCGACCCAGCAATTCAGGCATATTTGCCCGACGGTGTTTTCTGGCTGGCACGCGACCCCCGCCTGGATTCCTCTTCCACTTTAATTTTAGATGTTTTGCATGCGTTTGCACAGGACATATATGCAGACATCTATGTTCTGGCACATGCGACCGCGCCGTTTATCTCCAGCACATCTGTCCATATGGGACTGCAGGCTGTGTACAGCGGGCAATATGACAGCGCGCTGACTGTACGAAAGCTGCGCGAGTTTCTGTGGATTAATGGAAGCCCGCAATACGATATCCGCCAAATTCCACGTACGCAGGATTTGGAAGAAATGTATGCAGAAACAACAGGCCTGTATATTTACAGGCGGGAAGTGCTGACAAAACAACGGAGGCGCACGGGTGACCGCCCGTTTTTGATCCAAGTCAGCGATATAGAGGCCTGCGATGTTAATGAACCCATTGATTTTGAAATTGCGGACATGCTTTATAACCGTTTTATCCGCAGAGGAGAGCATAGATGAAACAGGTGAAATTATTGGACTGCACGCTTCGCGACGGCGGGTATGTCAACAATTGGCAGTTTGGGCGCGAAACGATCCGGGACATGCTGTACCGCTTTGCAAAATCGGGCGCCGATATTGTGGAATGCGGTTTTTTGACCGATCTGCCCAGCAAGGAAGGACAGGCTTTGTTCCACAGTGTTGAAGAAATCAACGCGCTTCTGCCAGAAGGCAGCAGCACGCTGTTTGTCGCCATGATCGCCATAGGTGAAAAGGAAATAAATCCATCCGCGCTTTCAGACGCCCAAAAAACAGGGCTGGGCGGCGTTCGTCTTACCTTTCATCCGGAAGAAATTGACAAAGCCTTTTGTTACGGTGAGGTGCTCAAACAAAAGGGTTACAAACTGTTTATGCAGCCGGTAGGTACCGCGTCGTATTCCGACGAAGAGCTGATCTGCCTGATTAAGCGCGTAAACCAGCTGAGGCCCTATGCTTTTTATCTGGTGGACACACTTGGAACCATGTATGGAAAACTGCTGCTGCGCCAGGTTATATTGGCGGACCATAATCTGGCAGAAGGGATAAAGATTGGCTACCATTCCCATAACAATTTGCAGATGTCGTTTGCAAACGCACAAAAGCTGCTGGAGTATAAGACTTCCCGCGGATTGATTCTTGATTGTTCAGCCAGCGGGATGGGGCGCGGCGCAGGCAACCTTTGCACAGAACTTGTAATCAATTATTATAACTGCGAATATGAAAGCCGCTATAACGTCGTTCCTATTCTGGAGATTGTAGATAAATATATTTCAACGATTTCACTTACAAGCAGATGGGGATATTCCTGCCCGTATTTTTTGTCCTCCATTCAAAACTGCCACCCCAATTATGCCTCTTACTTAATGTCCAAGCAGACAATGCAGGTTAGTGCCGTTTCGGAAATTCTTGACCAGATACCGACAGAAAAACGGGAGCAGTTTGACAAATATCTGATTGAACGGCTTTACCAAAAATATCAATCACATGCGGTGGACGATATAGAAGTTATTGATATGCTGCGTCGGAAAATGTCCGGAAGAAAGGTGCTGCTACTGGCCCCGGGGCGTTCGATTGTTACCTGCAAGGAACAAATTGATCAATTTATCGCGCAGGAAAACCCGCTGGTGATCAGCATAAATTTTGTACCGGAAAGCCATTCGTATGATCTTTTGTTTTTAACCAACGACCGGCGTTACGAGGAAGGCGGCAAAGAAATGGACTGGAAAAAGGTGGTTGCTACCTCTAATCTTCGCGCCCTGCCGGAAGGGGTGACCGTCGTCAACTATGCTTCTTTGCTCAATACTTCGTTATATGCCTCCGACAGCGCCTGCCCCATGCTGCTTAAATTGCTGGTAAAATGCACTGTAAAGGACGTTTATCTGGCCGGGATGGACGGCTTTTCAGACGATCCCTTATTCAATTACTGGTCGCCGGATTATGCGGTGTTTAATTATGATATTCCACTTCATACAAAAAATGAAGAAATTAACACACAGCTTAACAAACGTGCGAAGGAGTTGCGCCTGACGCTTCTTACACCAAGCCTCTATAAAATCCATAATCAAAAGGATGAAGATGATTGACAGGACGGATTGTACAGCTTTACAAAAAACAAAAGAAAAAAATAAAACGGCGTATTGACCGTGCTTTTGCCCGCGTTGTTATGCACCGGCGCTTTATTACGGACGCTTATTATCGTGAAAAATCAGATGAAATTGGTATTGTGCGGCGGGCTTTATACCTGCTGCTGCTGTGCCTGGCCTCTGCCGCAGGGAAAGTCTACTCGCACCGGGCTGCTCCTCCGGAACGGCGGGATTATACAAACCATCCCTTTTACAAGCGTCCGGAAAGCTACGCCTGTAAAAGGCCCAGCTACACAGCTATGGCAAAAAAGCTTTTATTGTGCGATGTAGTGTCCTTTGACGTATTTGATACTCTGCTTTTACGGCCCTTTGACGATCCCAAGGCGGTCTTTTATCTGGTGGGAGAGCAGCTGCACTGCCCTTCTTTTTTCAGATACCGCATATTGGCGGAAAAACAGGCGCGCAGGGAGGCCATGGATAAAACCGGCAGCAATGAGGTTACTTTGCAGGATATTTATAAAAAGCTTGAACGCTATGTTGCATGCAATATAGAAAAAGCGATACGGGTGGAAGAAGAAACGGAACTTTCGCTTTTGCAGTTTAACCCCTATATGAAAGAAATTTATCATATGGCTCTGAACCTGAATAAAACAATTATTGCCGTAACAGATATGTATCTGTCCGGCGACATCGTCAAAAAAGCACTGCGTAAAAACGGGTACACCGAAATTTCGCAAATTTTTTTGTCGCAGGAATGCGGCTTTTCCAAACGAAGCGGCCGTCTTTTCCCCTATGTAAAAGAAAAAATTGGAGCAGAAAAAATGTATTTGCACATTGGCGACAATTACACCGCCGATGTACTTGCCGCAAAAGAAGCGGGATTTCAAACCTGCCATTACCCAAACGTCGACCGTTTGGGTAACCCGCACCGCGCAACCGATCTGACTGCGCTGATTGGAAGCGCCTACCGGGGCGTTTTAAATAATCGCTTATGCTGCGGCGCATACCGGGAAAACCAATATTTTGAGTACGGCTATGCATACGCCGGCCTTTACGTATTAGGTTATTGCGTATGGATTCACGAGCGGGTAAAAGCCAAAAAGATTGATACGTTGCTGTTTTTATCCAGAGACGGCGATATTCTGCAAAAAGCCTACCAGATGCTTTATCCGGAGGAAAACACACAATACGTATATTGGTCCCGCGCCGCCGCCACGCGCCTGACGGCCAGTTACTTTCGCAATGAGTTTTTTTTGCGTTACATAAAATATAAAATATCCAGAAAAATTACCATGCGCCAGATGCTTAAAGCAATGGAATTGCCAGATATGCAGCCAATATTAGACAACTCCGGCTTTTCAACGGATACGGTGCTTACACAGGAAAACTACGAACAGATTGTTGCTGTATTTCTGAACAATTGGCACGTTGTTGAAAATGCATATGCAAAAAGCCTTGCGGCGGCAAAAAAATACTATTGTGAAAAATTATCCGGCGCACGCCGCGCCGCCGCGGTAGATGTTGGTTGGGCGGCCAGTGGCGTTTCCGCGCTGAAGGTATTGGTAGAGGATTTATGGAAATTTGACTGTAAAATATATGGATTTATATCGGGCGCCAATTACATTCATGACCAAAATATTATTGAAGCACCGCTTACTACCGGTGATATAGAGTCTTATATGTTTTCTCAGCAAAAAAACAGAGAATTAAAACGCAGACACCGCGTGGGCCAGCTTTACAGTGTGCTGATTGAGATGATGCTTGCATCCCCAACGCCTTCTTTTTTGCAGTACAAAGAAGATAAAGACGAAAAGCCCGGCTTTTGCTTTGATTTACCAGAAGTAGAAGGTTATGAAAAAATCCGCGAACTGCAGCGAGGTGTTTTACAATTTATTGAAACGTATACACAGGCGTTTAAGAAGTACCCTTATATGTACAGAATATGCGGAGAAGACGCTTACCATGTTTGTCGTTTTATTATATCCAAGCCAAAATATTTTCAAAATCTTTTTGGGGATTATCCTGTAAATCGGACAGTAGGAACTTCTTCTTATACAATGGAAACACTGCAAGACCTGTTTGAGAAAGAATATAAGAAATGAGGATTGGAATGATTTATTATGCGTTAACGACGTACCATATCTTATGTTGTGTTTTACATAAAATGACGGTTCATCCGCAGGAAAATGCGGTATTGCTGTTGTCAGATATTCATAAAAATTCTACCGCTTTTGCAAAGCATTACCAAAGTGCCGGAATTTTTCACAAAGTTGTGCTTTTGGAAGAGCTGTCCGTTCTGGAACGCCAACGGTACTTGGAACGTAAAAAAATGCCGCCCTCTTTTATTCTTTCCGCCTGTTGTCGCCAAATGGAAAGATGCTTAAAAAAAGCAGGGGTGCATGTTAAGAGAGAAAAAGACCTGTATGTATGCCCGGACCACTTCCCTTTTGGGTGGTACGTAATTCGAAACAAGCTTTCTTATCATTGCTTTGAAGAAGGAAGCGGCGTTCTTTCCAACCGTGATTTTGCTTTGGAAAATATGAAACGCAATAAAACGCAGTACCACCTTTATTTTTCTTTAGGCTGCTTTGGTGAAAACCGGTATGCCTGTGAAATTCTTGCAGATGCAGAAAAACAAAGACCGGGCTATACACATTCCAAAATGACTGACTTTTCTGTTGACCGTATTCTGGAGGAAATGTCGGAGGCAAAGCGGCAGCAGGTTTTGCTTTTTTTTGGTGTGAACGAAAAAATCACCCTGTCTGAAAACAGTGCGCTGCTGCTAACCCAGCATATGGCAAACCTGGGTTTAATGACGCTTGAGGAACAACACCTGCTGTACACCCTGTTTGCAGATTACCTGTTTGCCCCGGACAGCCAATTGGTCGTTAAACCACACCCGGACGACATAGCCGGGATGTACCGCCGCATTTTTCAAGGGAAAGCAAAAATTCTTCCCTTTGCAATGCCATCTGAGCTGATACGCTATTGTATATCCGGGTGTTTTCAGAAGGCGGCGGCGGCTTATTCCACCTCTGTGCGTTCCATGTGCTCAATTGCCGGACAAACGCTTTGTTTTGACAACCGTATTCTAAAAGATTGGCGTTATATGCCCCAATATGACTGTGCGGTGCGCTTTTTACAGTCTATAGGCATACAAGTCGCCGATACCGACGGGGACGAACTGCTTTTACAGGCGTTTGCCCATATGCTAAAAAGCCCGATCGTGTTTTCACATTCTGATTCTATTTTTGCCTCTTCTGCAGAAGCCGTAGTGTTCAGCGATTTGAACGAGCAGAATCCCATACAACATGCAGAAGAAACGGCGGCCTTTCTGCGCTGCACAGTGGCCAGAGTTGTTGTTTTTTGCCAGGAAAAGGAAGACTATGCCTTCTTTGACGGACAGAATAAAAGCTTATTTCGCTATATACGCCCTATAACGCTGTATGGCAATGGTGAAATGCGGCATATTACAATTTTTACAAAGGAGCAGGCAATTATGAAAGCAGCTGAACAGTTTGCCACAAAAAAGGAGCTTCCCTATACGGGCGTTACAGTAGAAATGCGAGGAATTGGCGCCTCAGAAGCAGAAAAAATCCGGGTGCTGGAAGGCGTTTTGGCCGCTACAGAAAAACGCCTAAACAGTTATATAGAAGAAAGAAGGCGTTCTTATGAAGAAACTGATCATCTTTGATTATGACGGAACGTTGGCGGATACCTCTCCTGGTATCCGTTATTGCTATAATACCACCGCCTCTTCCATGGGTTTTGCCCCTCGTTTAAACCGAAAAGATTTTTTTGGGGTAATTGGCGCTTCTCTGGAAGAGGGTTTTCTGCGTTTATGGCCGGACATGCCGCAACGGCTGCTCCCCCATGCCGTCGCCAACTACCGCATGTTATATGCAAAGAAAGGTAAAGACCTGCCCGCCCCGCTCTATGACGGGGTTGAACAGGTCTTGCTGCAATTAAAAAGGATGGGGGTACTGCTGGCTGTAGCAACATTAAAGCACGAACAATTTATTTATGACATGCTCCGCGCGAATCAGATAGCCGGACTTTTTGACGCCGTATGCGCCTATAAAGGAAGGGAAAAGAAAAGCGACCTGTTAAAAGCAGCCTGCAGGTGTACAAATATTCATCCGGAAAAAAGTCTGCTGGTAGGTGACAGCGCTTTTGACGGACAGGGTGCGCAAAGCATCCCAATGGATTTTGTCGCGGCGCTTTATGGATGGGGATTTCAAGACGAAACAGAGGCGTCTTTTTACAGGCCGGTTGGGAGTCTGCGCTGCTTTTCTGATCTTGTAAAGCTTCTGAACCCGGAAAATACAAAAATCTTTAAATAGAATAAAAATGCTTTTTCATATTTGCATCTCTTTTCGTCTTTTTCTGATGAAAACAAAAAGCAGCACTCCAACCACCGCAACCAGCATTTCTGTTACAGGAAACGCACACCATACGCCATGTATCTTTCCGATCCACGAAAGCAGAAACGTCATGGGAATGATGACGAGAAAACCACGCAAAATAGAAATAACATGTGCGGGCCGCGGGCGTTCGGCAGAAGTGAAGTACGTGGAAATGATCACATTAAATCCGGCAAACGGACAAGCAATAAAATACAACCGCAAGCCTTCTGTGGCAATATTTTGCAGCAGGACGTTCTGCTCGCTATTAAAAATATTTATGATTTGCAAAGCGCCGAAAAACACTACCATATAGATTACAGCAGAAAAAATCAGCATGGTTACCAGCGCATACCGCATTATAGCATGAACGCCGCCAAAGTTTTTCATCCCATAATTCCGGCTGATAACAGGCTGGATCCCCTGTGCAATGCCGGTGTAAATTGCGATAACCACCAAAGACAGATTGGCAATAATACCGTAGGCGGCGACACCCACATTCCCCTCCAGATGCAAAATAATAGAATTAAACACAATCATTACCACACCGGAGGACACTTCTGTAACCAGTGAGGGTACGCCACTGGAAAGAACCCCGACAAACAGCCTGCTCTCTGGTCTGCATTTTGTAAAGTGAAACTGATTTTTCCTGCGGATAAAATGGGGCGACAAAATCAGCATACTAAAGATTGGCGCCAGGCCTGTGGCAAAAACCGCGCCAAAAATCCCCATCTGGCAGGGAAAGATAAACACCCAATCCAGTACCACGTTTGACAGGCTGCCGCCGATCATCGCCGCCATTGAAAGCTGTGGCGCACCGTCGTTGCGCACAAAGCAAAGCAACACATTATTCATCAAAAAAGCGGGAGCAAACAGTAAAATTACCTGCAAATAGGTTTTAGACATATCGAATACGCTGCCATTTACGCCAAATAGTGAAACGATTGCACCGGAAAAGAAAATCCCAACCAGCACAAAGAAAACGGCAAAAATAACGACAAGATAGAGCACGGCGGTAAAGACCTGGTTTGCAGTTTCATGATTTTTCCGGCTTTTCTGGATGGAATATTGGGTACCACCGCCCATGCCAATCATAAGCCCGCTTCCATGAATAAAGCTGTAAATTGGAATTGCCAAATTTAAAGCTGTCAGGCCGTTTGTGCCAAGCCCTTTTGCTACAAAAAAGGTATCGGCCAGTATGTAACAGGACAGCCCAATCATTCCCATTACATTCAGGGATGCATACTTTGTAAAATCCTGAAAGTATTTTGACCTCAACATAAAAACCTCCTGAAAATAGCAGGCCCATGTCGTGCTACATGGGCCTGCCGCACAATAAGCACCCCGGCGGGTTATGTTTTCTCTTGTTTCTCTGCCAACCGGTTTTGCGCCAGTTTACGTGATTCTTTCCCCGATATGTGTTCTGGCGTCATCTCCAACATACACAGAATATTCCATTCACGCTCAATGGTTTTCCACCGATTTTCAGCCGTATCTTCCGGCGCGTATTTCAGCGCCAGCCGTTCAATTGCCGTACGTTTCTCCGTTTTTTCCCTCAGAACCCGGATGGTTCCAAATACAATCACACTTTGGAAACAGGTCGTATATTCCTCCGGTACTACCTGATCCTGTGCGACTACACAAAAGGACGCTTTCGGGTTTTGACGGATGGCGTCGAGTTTATGGCCGCTTTTTGCACTGTGGAAATAAAGCTTTTTTCCATCATATACATAACTGATAGGTACCGCATAGGGATAACCGGCGTCGCCGGACAAGGCAAGAACACCGGAAGTACAGCGATCCAGGATCATTCCGCATTCCTCCCGTGACAACGCCTGCTTCTTTCGCCGCATATTCCGAAACACAAGATTCAACTCCTTAAAACTGCTTTGCATATAAAACGCACCAAGCGCCGCCAGTAGAAAAAAGCATTGATTTTCGTATCTCCAAGGGCCTAACGATACGAAATCAATGCTCTAAAGCTCACCCGGCAGCAAGCAAAACGTATAATCAATCAATATGTGCATTATATCATACCTTTTTCAAATGTCAATACTGAACATTAAAATTCATGCGCCAGCCGTTTAACAGTATGCTACAGACAGGCGCCCATAATTGACGCGGGATAAAAAGCATGTTATAATCAATTAGTTTAAACTAACTAGTTTTGAAAGCTCCCTCTCAGGAAATTTACAGGTTATTATGCATATGCATAAAATACGGAAGGAGGAATATGAAATGATAAAATACACCGTTAAAATTGACGGTATGCAATGCGGTATGTGTGAGGCGCATGTAAACGACGCTGTCCGGGAGGCCTTTCCAGTTAAAAAAGTACGTTCTTTTCATGGCAAAAAACAGACGGTTATCTTTTCAGAACATCCCATAGACAAGCAGGCGCTGGAGGCTGCAATTGGTTCTGCAGGGTATTGTGTGCTTTCTGTCACCAGTGAGCCTTATCAAAAGAAAGGGCTTTTTTCTTCTTTAAAAAAATAATTTTTATATTCCAGCGCTGCGCCCGGTTGCCAATTACAAGCGGGCGCAGCGTTGTCTGTTCGGCTTAAATGTCTATGTTCGCAAACGAAAGGTTTGCGGTGCAAAACGATAGATCAATATACAGGCTATCAGGCAATACAACAAACAAAATACAATGGTCATCATACCAAACAGAAAAACAGCCATTTTTACCTGCATCATAAAAAAGCAAACCAAATACGTACCCGAAAGTACCAACTGATACGTTCCGCTTTTCATCTCTGTTCCTGCATTATAAGGCTGCAGTAAATAATAAATGGTAAGATAATGCACAGAAAAGAATATGCTCATGCAAAGGATAGAAACAAACAAAACCGCATAATCCAACGGATTGTTCGTCCCGCCGGAAAAATAAAGCAATACATCCACCCCGGCACCGATAACCAGCGCTGGAAGAAGATTGACCTTTACAATTTCACGCAGCCGAATTTGAAACAGCTTGAGGATAAAACGGGGCTGCTTATAAAAGGAATAAGTCAGGAGGCTGTGGTCACAATTCATAAACAGCGCCTTTGTAAAGCCTGTGCCGCGGTTGATTGCATACATAACAAACAGAAAACAGGGCAAAAAGGACAGCAGCATTTCGTTTGTTTTCTCTTTGATCTCCGGAGCCAGATAGAACGCCAGCAGCATCCCGAACACCAAACACAGGCATACCGCTGCAATCCTTTTGGAGGCCTTCCATAGAATTTTTCGGTGCCTTTTAATAAACAGCTCGTTTAAATATTCAAAACCCTTTTTGTGGCTGATAATACCGGCCTCGGAAGAAATGGCTTTCTGGGAGGCCCGGCGCGACATTTGGATTGCATGATCCATTTGATAAATAGACTGCGCCAGCAGCAGCTGATACATTTCCCGATACGCTGAAAAGGAGAAAATCTTACGTAAAGAAAAAATGCCGGATATAATAAATACTACCATCACAGCCGCCACGGCCGCGATTGGAAGCGTGAAATTCAACGCGGGAAGTCCATAAGCGGCAGTCAAAAGCACCCCGGCGGCAAGCCATTTGCATTTGCCCGGCATATTTTCGTTTGTTGTTTTTCCCGTTTTTTCATAATAGAGCAAAGAAACAGCCGCCATTGTAGCTTTCAGCCCCACAATAAAAAAAGGAGCCAATAAACATAACCAGAGTGGAACGCCTTTAGATAAACCTAATAAAACGATAAACGGCAGAAATCCAATTACAGACTTTAAAAGCGCATAGACATAATCCACCAGTGTAAAACTCTTTGCATCTATCCGCATAAGAACAATCGCGTAATATTTATCCCGTCCGGGGTTAAACATATAGGTGTTCATAAATGCTCCAATAAAACTTAAAAAAACAAGTATATGCAAAAACAGCTGTGTCTGCGGCAAAGTTTTGTAGAGCATATCCGCGCCCGCCACCATAACCGCTAAATATACATATTTAAACGAAAAAGCAGAAAATATTTCCCAAACGACAGAGAGAACATTGCCGAAAACTTTTAATCCTTTCACCCTGTACAGGCTTTCCGGCAGCAATTTCTTGAGCAGCGGAATCTGCTTTAAAGAATACAAAATGCTGTTGACCCGGTATGTATTTTTAAGGGAAAAGGAAATTTTAAACGTTTTATACATCATAATCCTCCCGCAAGGCGGCAATAATTTTCTCTTTGAATTCCTGATTATCCAAATCAGTCTGATCCACCGCCTCCAGCACCCCGTGGTTTAAAAGTACAATCTCGTCGCACAGATCCAGCGCCAGATCCATGATATGGGTAGAAAAAATTGTAATTCGCCCGGCTTTGAGGGAACGAAGCAGCTGTTTCATCTCTTCCGCTACGACTACGTCTAAAGAAGTCAGTGGTTCATCCAAAAGCAAAATATTGGGCTGGGCAATTATGTTGATCAGCATCTGCATTTTATTTTTCATGCCATGTGAATAATCCTTTAAAAGTTTATCCCTGTCTTCCATGGCAATATGCATTTCTTCAAAATAAGCGTCAATCGGTTTAATCTGCCGAAGGTTTTTTTCATTAATTTCTATAAAAAATTTTAAAAATTCCCTTCCGGTAAGAAATTCCGGCACTGTAGGAGTGGAAAGTACATAACCGATATCCTCTGGCTTTACCTCCCGTCTGCCGTTTTCTTCTTCCAGATAAAAATCACCGCCGTCTGCCTTTATATCGCGGTTCAGGCAATTAAACAGCGTGGTTTTACCGGCGCCGTTGCGGCCTAGAAGCCCATAAATTTTTCCGCTTTCAAATATAAAATCTGCATCTGTAAGAACTTGCTTTTTTTCAAAGCGCTTTGACAGATGCCTGATAATAAATTTCATAACACGGATCCTTTCTGTTGTAAATTCTTTTTATTTTAGTTCCCTATCCCCTCTGTGATTTCCCAACTTCTTTGCTATGCTCCTTTTCTCTCTTTTTGAAATTGTTAAATTACGTTTTTTATTATATTAGAAAAAAACATCTAAGTAAAGCCTTTATTATTTTCAAAAATTGTATTTAATTTACCCGAAATTAAAAAAGAAAAAATTGAGAATTTTGTTGACTTTTAGGGCGGAAATGTATAGTATAAAATTGTTATAAAATTTTTAAACGAGGTGACGCAGTATGGCGAAAAAACGCTTGGCAACGGACCCGCCAGCAGGTAAAAATGAAAAGAGCACAAATATTTTCGCAAACCCGGTTATCCGTAAATTGAACAAGGTAACGGAACGCGCGGAAGAAGGCGAGGGAGCGACCTATAGCGGAATTACGATAAAAACCGTTTTCTTTCTGCTTGTGACCATAGGAGGGGTCGCGCTTTATTATGCTTTACAGGCCTTTTATTTTAGTAGTCTGCCACAGGAAAAAGTGGTAAGCGATGATATTGTTTTCAGCTTTTCCATCATTGAAATTCTTTTTGTGCTTGCCGCATTGGTTTTTACCATTGTTATACCGATTCTTACAATGTTTATTCATAAGGGTATTCCATTTACAGGTACTTTGTACTCCGTTTCCCAGGGCTTTTTACTTGGCTGGATTATTAAAAATCTTTTGGGCGGTTATGAATGGATTGCCTGGGCAGCTCTTGGGATTACCCTTCTCCTTGTTGCGGTAATGGCAGTGTTATATACAGCACGTATAATTAAGGTGACAAAAAAGTTTAGAACTATACTTACTGTATTATTTGTTACGATGATTTTGTCTTCTATCGCTTGCGTTGTGTGTTATTGTATCCCGGCGACCTCGTCAATTGTTGCCGTAATGCTTAACAATCCCATTCTTTCGATCGCCGTTGCCGTGATTGGCATTATCATTGCCACGCTGTTTTTACTTGTGGATTTTGACACAATTGAAAAAACCGTTACCAATTCCCTGCCGCAGAAATATGAATGGGTAGCGGCGTTTGGGCTTGCGTTTACGGTTATTTGGATTTACCTGAAGGTTCTTGATCTGCTGATGACGGTCAACAACAAATAGCCCTGTATTCCATACGCTTTTCACTTTTTAAAGGCCATTTTACATTTTGTAAAATGGCCTTTTTAAGCATTTCAGTAAATTATTCTGTTATACATTCAATCGGCGTGTAGCCCGCCTGGGATACTGCATCCATCAATTTCTGATCGGGCACATCCCGTAAAAGCGATACCGCCGCCTGCTTTTTTGCAAGGTCTACTTCTGCTTTTTGTACCCCGTCTACTGCAGCAAGCGCCTTTTCCACGTGCATTTGGCAGTGCGCGCACATCATTCCATCTACTTTCAAGACTTTTTTCATGGTAACTCCTTCTTTCTTTTTTATTGTGTCTGTTTGATCCGAGCGCGAAGCAGACTTCGGCGCTATGGGTTTCACGCCTGCTTGCCCGGTGAGTATTGCCTCTTTCCTCTTGAAAAACCGCAGTCTAAGCGCATTAAGCACAACGCAAACTGAACTTAGGCTCATGGCTGCAGAACCAAGCATGGGGCTTAACAACAGCCCAAAAGCCGGATAAAGAACGCCCGCCGCCACCGGAATGCCTAGAACATTATAGAAAAATGCCCAAAACAGGTTCATGTGAATATTGCGAATGACTGCCCTGCTCAACCCTATCGCCGTTGCTACGTCATAAAGTGAATCTTTCATTAAAACTACATCGGCTGAATCAATGGCAATATCTGTGCCTGCGCCGATTGCAATGCCAACGTCCGCACGTGTCAGCGCAGGGGCGTCGTTAATCCCATCCCCTACCATCGCTACTTTTTTCCCTTTCATTTGTAATGCGCGAATATTGGCTTCTTTTTCTGTTGGTAACACATCGGATATGGCTGTTTCTATTCCAAGCTGTTTGCGTATGGCTTCCGCAGTGGCCCTGTTATCTCCTGTAAGCATAACGACATGCAGTCCCATTTCTGTAAAGCGACGAATTGCAGCCCGGCTGGAATCGCGGATGGTATCCGCAACGGCAACCACGCCTGCCAGCTTGCGATCTCTTGCAAAAAGCAGCGGTGTTTTTCCTTCTTCTGCAAATCGTTTTACAATCTCTTTTGCTTTTGCAGAAGGCCCTGAATCCCCCAGCATCCCATTTTCTTCCATAAAAGCAAGATTGCCAGCCAAATACGTGTGCGTTCGGACGACCGCTTCTACTCCACGCCCGGCTGTTGCTGCAAAGCCTTCTGCTTTGGGGAGCGAAAGCTTTAAACTTTTTGCTCTTTCTACCACTGCCTGCGCCAAAGGATGCTCGCTGCCCGTTTCTGCCGCTGCAGCTTCTTCCAAAAAAGTCTGTTCCGGCAGCGCAGAGTCCAGCATAATTACGTCTGTTACCGACGGGCGGCCTGAGGTAATCGTCCCTGTTTTATCCAAAACAACCGTATCCACTGCATGCAGCGTTTCCAGGCTTTCGGCAGATTTGATTAAAATCCCCATTTCCGCGGCTTTTCCTGTCCCTACCATAATTGCCACTGGCGTAGCCAATCCCAACGCGCATGGACAGGAAATCACCAATACGGCAATTGCATTGGAAAGGGCAAATTCAAAACTTTGTCCGACAAACAGCCAAACGGTTGCCGTGAGGATTGCAATTACAATTACAATAGGTACAAAAACCCCGCTGACCCGGTCTGCCAGCCGTGCAATAGGCGCTTTGGTATTGCCTGCTTCATCCACAAGACGGATAATCTGCGCAAGCGTTGTGTCTTCACCAACCTTGGACGCACGAAAATGAAATGTACCATTTTTATTTGTGGTAGCGGAAATAACAGAATCACCCGGCTGCTTTTCCACCGGAATACTTTCGCCGGTAATTGCCGCCTGGTCCACATACCCATGCCCTTCCGTTACAAGCCCGTCTACCGGAATTTTATCGCCTGGGCGAATTATCAAAACGTCTCCGGCAACAACCTGCTCAGCCGGAATTGTTTGTTCTGTTCCGTTGCGAACTACCACGGCGGTTTTAGGGGCCAGATCCACCAGCTTTCCCAGCGCGTCGGAGGTTTTGGCTTTTGATTTTGCCTCCAGATATTTTCCCACTGTCACCAGTGTCAGGATCATGGCCGCAGATTCAAAATACAACGCGTGCGCATACGCATGCACCAGCTGCATATCCCCATGCCCAAAACCATAAGCCATGCGAAACATGGAAAAGATTCCATAAATCAGTGAAGCACCTGAACCAATGGCGACCAGCGAGTCCATATTCGGCGCTCGGTGAAGCAGCGCTTTCAACCCATTTTGAAAAAAATGCCGATTAACAAACAGAATTGGCAACGTCAGCAGCAGCTGCGCCATAGCAGAAACAAGCATGTTTTCCATCCCGAGCAAAAAGCCCGGAACCGGCAGCGACAGCATGGGTCCCATAGCAATATACATAAGTGGAACTAATAACAGAACAGAGAGCAGCAGCCTTTTTTTCATGCTTTTTTGATTTTCCTGCGTTCTTTCCTGCCTGCTCGTCCATTCGCTGCGAAAACTTCCTGTCTCACTGCCTTTTTCCATGGAAGTCGCGCCGTAGCCAATTGTTTTGACAGCGCTGACAATTTTACTTGCATCCAGTTTTTTTTCATCATAAGAAACTGTCATCTGATTTAAAAGCAAGTTTACGTTAACGTCATTTACTCCCTCTAGCTTTTGCACGCACCGGGTTACATTGGCCTGACAGGCTGCACAGGTCATTCCGGTAATATTGTATTTTTCCGTTTTCAAGCAATCCCCTCCCTTTTATTTTAATTGCTTAATCAGCTCTACGGCTTCGCTGATCACCTGCATATTTCCCTTTTGAATTTCTTCAACCACACATGTTTCCATATGATTTTGGAGCAGCAGATAAGCAAAAGCCTGCAAAGCGCTTTGCACGGCGGAAACCTGGATAAGGATATCGCCGCAATAGCGGTTGTCTTCCAACATATTTGCAATTCCGTTGAGCTGGCCCGTCATTCGTTTTAATCTATTTTGCATCTGGCGCAACTGTGTTTCCCCGCGGGGCGTTGCCTTATAACGACAGGTACAGTTTTCCTTATTTTTGCCGATTTCCGTTTTCTTCGTATTTTTTTGCGTATGCACATAGACGCCTCCTAAATACCCCTATAGGGTATTTTTATTTGCTTTTATTATAATACCCCCATCCGGTATTTGCAAGCTTTTTTTAATAAAAACATTTCCAAGGCAAGGATACCCTTTCACCGTTTGATTCTTCTGTTTTGGGGGATATATACTTTTATTTTATACTTGATTCCCCTGCTTTTTCCTTTATAATAAAAGCAAAATTACTTTTCTTTTTGTTTCTAATCTTTTTTTAATGGAAACCATGTATGCTGAAAATGGGGTGTTGTTATGCGAATTTTAATTGCAGAAGACGATAAGGATTTAAACAATATTCTTTCAAAAAAACTGCGTGCGGAAGGTTTTTTGACAGAAAGCGTTTTTGATGGAGAAAGTGCGCTGGATCAGCTGCTTTTTTCATCTTTTGACGCAGCAATTTTAGATATTATGATGCCGAAAAGCGACGGCCTTGAAACTGTACGGTGTTTGCGTGCGCAGGGAAATCTGACCCCAATTATTTTTTTAACTGCAAAAGATACGATAGCAGACAAGGTAAAAGGGCTGAATATTGGAGGCAATGATTATCTGGTCAAGCCGTTTTCTTTTGATGAGCTGATCGCCCGTATTTATGCAATTACCCGAACAGCCGCGGGAAACCCAACTAATATTTACACGCTTGCCGATTTAACACTTGACGCCCAGACTCATATTGTGCAAAGAGCCGGCCGGAAAATTCTTCTAACGGCACGGGAGTTCTCTTTGCTGGAATATCTGCTACGGAATAAAAACAAAGTCCTTTCCAGACAAAAAATTGAGGATAATGTATGGAGCTTTGACTACGAAGGCGGTACAAATATTGTGGATGTGTATATAGCCTACCTGCGAAAAAAAATAGACGAAGGATTTCCCGCAAAGCTGATTCATACCGTCCGCGGCGTAGGCTATATCATGAAGGAAGATACAAAATGAAACTGTCGATTAAAAGCAAAATCACAATATGGTTTACAGCAATGATGCTTCTTTTGTGCATGATTGTTTTTGTTTTTATTGCTATTATTTCAAGCGCAACGGCTGCACAGGATTCCAGACGGCTGCTGATGGGAACCGTCCAGGCAAATATGGATGCGGTGGACTATGATGACGGGAAATTAGATATTGACGATGATTTTACTTTCTTTGATAATGGTGTATACATTCAGCTTTTTGAAGAAAACGGCGCGCTGATCAGCGGATATGCGCCGTATGACGTTCTATACAGTCAGCCGTTTACAGACGGCGCTACGCAACAAGTCTCCACTGATGGCGGATCTTACTTTATTTATGACCGCAGGGTTCCTTTGGACAACGGCCAAACCGTATGGATCAGGGGTGCGGTTTCTGCTAAAAATGGATTGGCCGGATTGTCTGCAGTAACAAGGGCCGCCTTTATCGCACTGCCGCTGCTTGTGATTCTTGCCTCAGCCGGCGGCTACCTTTTAGCCAGGCGTTCGCTAAACCCGATCCGGAAAATGAACAAAACAGCAGAAGAAATTGGATACAGCGGTGATTTAAGTAAGCGGATAGAAATAAACACAAACGGTGACGAGCTGCATCAGCTTGCAGAAACTTTTAACTGCATGTTCGCGCGTCTTCAGACAAATTTTGAAGCCGAACGGCAATTTACATCTGACGCTTCCCATGAACTGCGGACACCCGTTTCTATTATTTTGGCACAGTGCGAATACGCTTTTGAAAATGCATCCGAAAAAGAAGAATTATATGAGGCAATTGGCGCAATCCAAAAGCAAGGTTACCGCATTTCGCATTTAATCGCGTCGCTTCTGGCGTTTACACGGCTTGAACAAGGAACGGAAACGCCTGCAATGGAAAAGACCCATTTAAGCAAGCTTGTATCATCTGTTTGTGCAGAACAAAAGACAGTTGCTGAAAAAAACATTTCTTTGTCAGCACAAATTACACCCGATATTATTATGGCCGCCAATCCGGCTTTATTTACAAGAATGCTGAACAATCTGATTCAAAACGCCTACCGTTATGGAGTAGAAAACGGGCATATTTGGGTTTCTCTTTTACGGGAAGCTAACACCGTTGTCTTAACCGTAGCCGACGATGGGATTGGAATAGAAGCCGAAGAAATCCCCAAAATCTGGAACCGTTTTTATCGGTCGGATAAAGCGCGCAGCAGATCTGACAATACAGGTTTGGGACTTGGCCTGGCGATGGTAAAACAGATTGCACAGCTGCATAAGGGCAAGGTTTTCGTAGAAAGCACGCCGGGAACAGGAAGCGCCTTTACCGTGCAGTTTAGTGATTCTTTTTGACTTTTATCTATTCGCAATGGAGGCATTTTTATAGAAATACCCCCAAGGGATAAATTTATTTTTGGGGGAAAGGATATAAAAAATGGAGCAAAAAAATATTTTCTCACTTTAAAGCATAGTTTTGTTTTTTCTAATGGAGTTCTAATTTTACTTTTGTATACTGCAATTGTAGGGCAAAGCCTGATCCGCGGAGCACACGATAAAAAACACGGCCGCCGGGATTATAACACCGGCGTGCAACAAAACAGAAAGGATGATTTATGTGAAAAAAATACTTTTCATTGCGCTTTCCCTTTTCTGCATCTTCTTTGCCGCAGGCTGCAACGGCAACACAGTCGCCAGCACCAGTACAAACGCACCAGCGGCTTCGTCCAGCAAAAACAACAACAATACTCCAGGTGCGAGTAAAACGGCGCAACCGCAAACCGAAAAAAACGCACAAACTTCCGCAAGCAGCGCACAAATCAGCATGGATGAAGCGAAAAAAATTGCACTTGAAAACGCCGGTGTACAGGAAACAGATGCAGTGTATGTAAATGCAAAGCTGGATTATGACGACGGCAAAACCACATACGATGTAGAATTTTATTGCGGAAACACACAGTACGATTATGAAATTGACGCCTTTACCGGCGCTGTTTTGTCATACGATCACGATATTGAAAATGATCCGGCAGCTTCTGCTTTTTCCTCTGGCGAAGTAAAAATTGACCTAGACGCAGCAAAGGCCGCCGCCTTAAAGCAGGCTGGCTTGTCGGCAGAGGATGTAACCATGAAGGAAGCAAAATTGGAATACGACGACGGCAAGGCTGTATATCAAATTGAATTTTTCCATACACAAACAGAGTATGATTATAAAATTGATGCAAACAACGCAACTGTGCTGGAATTTGATACGGAATCCATATACGACTGAGCACAGTTTGCATATGAACGAAAAAGGAACAGGGAGCGTCCCTGTTCCTTTTTATTGTGTACAATTTTTATGTAAGAACACTATACCAGCGCTTTTCCCATCGACACACAGGCTGCCTCTGCCTGCGCATCGGGCGCTTCATTGCAAATGACGCTTTCGCACGCTAACTGCATGCCGTTGCTTATGCAATCTTCTTCCCAGGTGCGCATCCATTCGCCATCGCCCCAACCATAAGAGCCAAATAAGGCAATCTTTTTTCCCTGCAGTTTTGCTTTGCAACCGTCAAACATTGGTTCAAATTCGCTTTCTTCCAGTTGTTCATCCCCCATGGACGGACAACCAAAAGCAAATGCGTCAAAAGCATCCATTTTTGTCACGTCAAATTCTGCCGCAGTAAACAGAGAAACCTCTGCGCCTGCCTGTTTTACGCCTTCAGCAACCTGAAAGGCCATTGCCTCTGTGTTGCCTGTGCCGCTCCAGTAGACCACCGCAATCTTACTCATAAAAACAACCTCTTTCTTTATTAAATTTTTATCTCAAACAGCTACTGTAAGCTGCTGGACCGATTTCCCCTGATTCCATAGCCGTATATAGATCTTGCGGCATTTTTGAAATTGTGCAAAAAGCTTTATTGTTTCGCATTCATTAGAATAAACCTTCCAATAACCGGTACACTTGCAATTTTTTCCTGCGTTTTCAATAAAACCGACGACGTCTTCCAAAGGATAGCCTAAAAAAATTCCAATTTCATGCGGAAAAGAATGATTTTCGTTTAACCTTTGCCTGAGTCTGGTTAAAGCATACTTAAGGTCTGTATGCTGATATCCGTATTGGGCAAGAAAGTTTGCAACCCCCGCCTTTTTTAAATCCATCTGTAAATGCGACTTTCGGCACACATATACCAGCGCCTTGCCCCTATATCGTTTTAAAATCATTAAGAACAGCCCCTTTTCCCAAAGGCGGCCGTTCCAGTTTTGAATCTGGCCATCCAGATCATCCTCAGGCAAAACCGACATGCAGAATAAGCTGGCGGTTTTTAAAGATGCAAGCGTCGGCGCGCAATGCGCAATCAAATACTTTTCCAGCAACATTTTTCCTCCCCAGTTGGTACTTACGCTATATATTCCGTCAAAGCTGTACGAAGCGCAGTAACGCTGCTCGTGTGCACCCTTGCAATTGGAATACAGTTTTTTTTGGCTTCCTGCGTTACGCTAAGCACCATTTTATGCGAAACGGTGCTGATAAATAAAATCAGTAAATCCGGATATCCCAATTTCTTTTTTAACGAGCCGTTTTCTTTTGTAAAAACTTTCGCCCTGCATCCGTGCTCCTTGCAAATGGATTCATATTGCGCCATCATCCGTTCATTTCCTCCAATAATAACAACACGCATTTATATCCTCTTTTCTGTATTATTTTTTCCTGTTTGCAGAAATTCATTCTGTTTTCCCGCATTTTTATATGCATTGGACCAAAACAAAGTTAGTTAAAACTAACTCTCCCCTTTAAGAAAAGGGCGGTTTCCCGCCTATATTAGTTAGTTTTAACTAACTAATATTAGTTTACTACATTTTTTGTATCAGGTCAAGTTTTATTTACCTTTTAATTCAAATTTTACCTGCACCAATTTTTCATGCTCTTTTTTTCTGCTGCACAACCGCCGTGTGTGGCAATTATCAATACGCCGGCTGTGCAGTTTTATTTTGTAAGTTTCGTTTTTTTCAGCAAAATAATAGCCATCAGGTAGCAACTGGTAAGGAGCAAAGTAAAATTGTGCTTCGAACGGAGCAATACATAAAAACCGGCGCATGCAAGCGGCAATAATACTGCAAAAGACAGGATTTCCAAAATCTTTACCGCATATGCATGGCGCACACGGCGCAAGAGCAGCAAATATATAATATTCCCACCATCAAGCGCTTCAACAGGCAACAGATTAAAAATGGCCAGAAAAAGATTGGAGGTGATAAAGGAAGAAAGAAAAACATCTTTATAAAAGATAAAAAACGCACAGCCAATGCCCGACGCCAACAAATTTGCGGCGGCTCCCGCCAGCAAAACACAAATTTCCGCCCAAAGGCTTCTTTGATATTTTCCGTTGTCTGAAATGTTAATATCAAACAAACCAAGCCTGATTTTGTCTACCTTTGTTTGAAACAGAGTCATCATACCAAGATGACCCAGTTCATGGCAGAAAGCAGACAAACAGCATATTACGGCAGAGCCGCTGCGATCCAGTATAAAAAGGACTGTCAATGCAACTACCAGTGGAAAACTGAGTGAAATTTCACACCCGAATATCCGAAACTGCATCTAAAATAAATTGACGACATCTGTAATAACAAGAGAGGCGTTGATCTGGCTGTTATACCAGCCGCCGACCATTTCGTACAATTCTCCGCCAAAGGCCTTAAGCGCGAAGGCTGCAACAGCCGCCAAAATACAGATTACCAGTTGAAATTTAATCAAAAGCTGCGTGCCGCTCTGCGGCGTCCGCTCTTTTTTTGTCTTCGGCTGCTCCTTCTGGCCATCCGACTCTTCTTCCTCATGGTCTATATACATTTCATCATTTCCTCTGTATATAGACGTCTTTGCCGGTTTTGCCGTTACCGTCTGCACCGTTTGCCAATCCGATTCATACTCAATATTGTCATACCGTTCGTTTTCCATGCTACCACTTCCTATAAATATCTTTATACGTAATCCTATGCTCTGATTCGGACAAAGATACTTCATTGGGAACATGTCTAGCGGGTTTCTGAAAATTTTTTATTATAAAAGCAATTGGATCAGCACGCATCTTTGCAACACACCCAGTCAAACCGAAACCTGCTATGGAAGACAAACGTTTGCAGAATCCTTATATATGGCTACAGGGGCGGAGAAAAATACCCCGCCCCTGTTTAAAAAATTACTCGTTCCTGCCTTGTATGTATGCATCAATAGAGCGCGCCGCCTGACGCCCTGCACCCATGGCGAGAATTACCGTTGCAGCGCCCGTTACGGCATCGCCTCCGGCATACACGCCCTGCCTGGTCGTTTGCATGGTACTTTCGTCCACCACCAGGCATCCACGCTTGTTGGCTTCGATCCCTTTTGTGGTAATCCGGATTAGCGGATTGGGGGAGTTGCCGATTGCAATCACAACGCAATCCACATCCATTTGAAAATTTGAGCCTTTTTTTTCAACAGGCCGGCGCCTGCCGGAATCGTCCGGTTGCCCCAGTTCCATTTTGACACATTCTATTTTTCCCACTTTGCCTGTCCCGTCGTCCAAAATAGCCACAGGGTTTGTCAACAGGCAAAATTCGATGCCTTCCTCCCTGGCGTGGTGAATTTCTTCGTTACGCGCAGGCATTTCTTCTTCTGAACGCCGGTAGATGATATATACGTCTTCCGCGCCCAGCCGTTTTGCGCTTCTTGCCGCATCCATGGCAACGTTGCCTCCGCCGACGACCGCTACGCGCTTTGGACGTATAATGCATGTATCGTAATCATCCAGGTAGGCTTTCATTAGGTTGATTCTTGTTAAAAATTCGTTGGCTGAATACACGCCGGACAGACCATTGCCGGGAATATCCATAAAATTGGGAAGACCGGCGCCGGTCCCGATAAACACGGCCTCATAGCCCATTTCAAAAAGCTCGTCCACAGACAGAACCTTTCCAATTACCATATTGGTCTGAATTTCAACGCCAAGTGCGCGCAGACCGTCAATTTCTTTTTGCACAATTGCTTTAGGAAGGCGGAATTCCGGTATGCCATACATCAACACGCCGCCCGCCGTATGGAATGCCTCAAAAACCGTAACGGCATATCCTGCTTTTGCAAGGTCGCCCGCACAGGTCAGCCCGGAGGGGCCTGCGCCCACAATTGCAACCTTATGTCCGTTGCTTTTTGTAAGCTGCAGCTTTTCCCTGCTGTGCGCCATATGATAGTCGGCTACAAAGCGTTCAAGCCGCCCAATTGCAACAGGCTCCCCTTTGATTCCACGTACACATTTTGATTCGCACTGTGTTTCCTGCGGACAGACGCGGCCGCAGATGGCCGGCAGAGAATTTGCGCTTGTAAGAACATTGTACGCCTGTTCAAATTCTCCGTTTGCAACGTGCGCAATAAATTCAGGAATTGGCACGTTTACAGGACACCCGTTTACACAAGGCCTGTTTTTACAATGCAGGCAGCGCTGCGCTTCAAAAACAGCCATTTCTTCCGTATAGCCAAGCGCCACCTCTTCAAAATTTTTATTTCTCACATCCGGCTGCTGTTCCGGCATTGCCGTCTTCGTCATGATCATATTAGCCATTATTCGCACTCCTTAACAGCCTGCAGTCAGGATTTCTGACCGCATTTTGCTCCTGCTCCTTAAAAATAGACAAACGCTTCATTGCCTCGTCAAAATCGACCTGATGGCCGTCAAAATCCGGCCCGTCCACACAGGCGTACTTCATTTCTCCATTTACGGTTAACCGGCATCCGCCGCACATTCCTGTGCCGTCGATCATAATGGGGTTCATGCTAACAATTGTCTTTATCCCATATTCTTTGGTCATATTGCTGACAGCACGCATCATGGGAATCGGCCCAATTGCAATGACCAGATCATAGCCTGCGCCGTTTTGAATGTTTGCCAAAAGCGCATCTGTAACAAAGCCTTTATGGTCGTTTGAACCATCGTCAGTCATAACCGTCAGGTTCTGACTGACTTTTTTCATTTCATCTTCCAGAATAATCAACTCTTTATTACGGAAACCTGCGATCACATCAACATGCGTTCCCATATTAAAAAGCGCTTTTGCCTGTGGATAAGCAATGGCGCATCCCGCGCCGCCGCCTATTACGGCGGCCTTTTTATAGCCTTCCAGCTCCGAAGCCTTTCCCAAAGGCCCTACAAAATCCAGTATGGCTTCTCCCTGCTGCAAAGTATCAAGCAGCAGCGTGGTTTTTCCAACCTTTTGATATATAATGGTAACCGTACCTTTTTCCCTGTCATAATCGGCAATTGTCAAAGGGATACGCTCCCCATGTTCATCTACACGCAGAATAATAAACTGCCCCGGCAGCGCCTTTCTGGCAATAAACGGCGCGTCTATCACCATTTTTGTTATTGAGGGATTCAAAGCGGCTTTTTCCACAATTTTAAACAACTTGCCCACATCCAATCCTAATTTGTTCATGAAGATATATTATACAGCTTTTTGGTTCTGATTTCAATAACCCAAAGATAAAACTTTTATTTTCCTCTTTTTTTGCCGTTAAAATGAAAATGCAGCCTGTCTATCAAAAAAACCAATAAGAACCCGCAAAACGCGCCGGCAAAATCCAGCAAGACATCTTTTACTTCCGGCGAACGACCCGGTGAAACATACTGTAGTGATTCATCGCATATTGGAACTGCAAGCAGAAGAAAAAGCACAAAAAACAAATTTTTTGCGAGCGTTCTTCTGCTGTTTTTACGTACGGCAAGCGTTAGAAAAATTCCCATTATAAAAAATTCAAAAAAATGCGCCATTTTTCGCACAAAAAAATCAGCCTGATCCTGGGTCATGCCGATTTCTGCAAAAAAAGCGCCCAGAAAATTGACAATACCGCCGCTTTCCAGCGCAGAGGTTTGTGCATTATGCAGGGAACGGCTAAAAATAAAAAGTACGGTTAACACAGACAGCAAAATCAATACAAGCCCCGCTCCCCTGGACTTCTTGGTTTGATACATAAAATCCCCCATACTTGCAAAGAATCTTTCATCATTGTAAAAAATTATACAAAGGTTGTCAACCGCACGTTTCTAGATGTTTTTTTTACTTGCAAAGTGTATCTGTATATTGTATAATTACAAAGATTTGTTTTTTACGAACTTTATTACGAATTGTACGGAGGGATAAAATTTGGAAGCCATTATTGATTCTATCATAAGTGCTTTGGCTGGTATTCCCGGCGAACTGGTTGTTTTTATTATTTCTTTATGCCCCATTTTGGAACTGCGCGGCGGATTAATTGCCGCAGCAGTTTATGGCATCGACTTATGGATTGCACTTCCAATCTGCCTGATTGGGAATATTTTACCTATCCCCTTTATTTTGCTCTTTATAGAAAAAATATTTGAATGGCTCAAAAACACGCGCTTTGTAAAAATGATTAATCGGCTGGAAGCAAAGGCAGAAAAAAATGCGGCAAAAATTATGAAGCATAAAAAATTTGGCCTGTTTTTGTTTGTCGCCATCCCTTTGCCTGGAACGGGCGCCTGGACCGGCGCGCTCGTCGCCGCTTTATTTAAATTTAAAATTAAGGACGCGGTTATCAGCATAGGCTGCGGTGTTTTGGGAGCCGCGGCGATTATGACCATTATTACCTATGTAATTCCCTGGTTTATTAAAATGGTTGCGGGCGGCTAAATTTTATTGTATGATTATATGTAAGGGCAATCTTTTACAGGTTGCCCTGCTTTATTATAAAGGCGGGTATTATAGATTATGCCGAAAGAGAAAATATTTACAGACGTTGCTGTTTTGGGCGGAGGCGCTGCCGGATTGATGGCTGCGGTCAGTGCTGCAGGAATTTTAAAGAAAACCGGACAAACCGTAACTGTGGTTGAAAAAATGCCGCGTGTGGGTAAAAAACTTTTGGCTACTGGAAACGGGCGGTGTAATCTTGGCAATACAGATCTTTCCGCCGAGCGATATTTTGGAAGCGGCCAGGCGCAGCTTTCTTCGCTTTTTGCCAGATATGACAATAGATATATGCAGAATATATGGAAGCAGATGGGACTGTTCACCTACTGCGACAGCAGCGGAAGAATCTACCCATGCAGCAACCATGCTGCGTCTGTACTGGATGTTCTTCGTCTGCAGCTGCAGGTTTTACAGGTGCATGAATTATGCAATACACCGATAGACGCCATCAGAAAAACAAAAAGCAGCGGGTTTATTTTACATAGCAGAGACAAAGAAATTGCCTGTACAAGCTTAGTAGCGGCAACAGGCGGGCTTGCATCTCCAAAGCTTGGGGACGGCAATCGTGGTTATACGCTATTACAGACGCTGGGACATACGGTCACACCGCTTTTCCCATCGCTTGCGCCTGTTTTTGTGCAGGAGGCGTTTATCGGTTCTTTAAAGGGCCTGCGCGCCCGCTGCCGTGTTAAGCTTATTTGCGACGGTGTACCTGCCGCGCAGGAAGACGGTGAAGTACAGTTTACAGAAAAAGCTGTTTCCGGTATTTGCATGTTTCAGCTTTCGCGTAAAATTAATGCGTTTTTCCATCTGCACACGGTAGACGGCAAACCTTGCAGACAAACGGCGCTTTCTTTTGATTTTTTCCCCGATTATACACAAAGCGAACTGTTTTTACATTTGCAGCGCCATGCACGCGGCGGGGATTTCCCTGCGCCCACGCTGTTAACAGGGTTGGTGCACAGCCGCATTGCAGCCACGCTTTGCAAAGCAGGCGGCATTCAGCCGCTGGCAAAAGCAGCGGGCAACCTTTCAAAAAAAGAACTGGGAACACTTGCGGCGCTTTTAAAGGATTTTCGCGTGACGCCCTGCGCGCCCTCCAGCTTTGAAACGGCGCAGGTAACAGCCGGCGGCGTGCCTGCTGACGAAATAGATTTTCGTACCATGGCTTCCAAACGTTGTGCAGGGCTTTTTCTTGCCGGTGAAGTAGTTGATATTGACGGTATGTGCGGCGGTTATAATCTGCACTGGGCATGGGTATCTGGCATATTGGCAGGTCAAAACGCCGCACGGCAAATATGCAGCGAAGGAATAAATGTCTTATGATACGGATTACAAATATAAAGCTTCCCCTTACTTATCATGACAACGCACTTACAGATGCAGCTGCAAAGGCGCTGAGAATTGAACGAAGCGCAATCGCACATGTTTCGCTTTTTAAGCGGTCTGTCGATGCGCGAAGAAAAAACAACGTGCATTTTACCGCTGCACTTGACGTTGTAATAAAAAAAGAGGAACGCAGTGTTCTGGCGCGTTGTAAAAATATTCATGCTTCCATTGTACAGCCATATTCTTATCCGTTGCCCGCAAAAAGCCGCGCTTCCTTTCGTCCGGTGATTGCCGGCGCTGGTCCGGCCGGGCTGTTTGCCGCCTTGATTTTTGCACAGTGCGGCGCCTCGCCCATTGTATTGGAGCGTGGATCTGACGTGGAACGCCGCAGTAAAGATATAAGGCGTTTTTGGGATAGCGGCAAACTTGCTATAAATTCCAACGTGCAATTTGGAGAAGGCGGCGCCGGCACCTTTTCGGACGGGAAATTAACCACGGGCACAAAGGATGACCGCGCAGGGAAGGTACTGCAGGAACTGGTCAAAGCCGGCGCACCTGAAGAAATTTTATACAACGCAAAGCCACATATAGGTTCAGACAGGCTGCCCGGCGTAGTAAAAAATATTCGAAAACAAATTTTGGCGCTTGGCGGCACTTTTTTATTTGACACGCAACTGGAAGACCTTTTAATTAAGAACAATCGGATTACCGGGGCTTTGATTGCTAAAAACGGAAAAAAAGAGCAAATACCTGCGCAAGCGCTGGTTCTTGCAATCGGCCACAGTGCGCGGGACACATTTACCATGCTGAAAAACAGACGGATTGCAATGGAACAGAAGCCGTTTTCTGTTGGTGTTCGCATTGAGCATTTGCGTGCTGCGATCGACCGGGCGCAATACGGCCTGAGTGCAGGAACAGGCAGGCTGGGCGCCGCTGATTATAAGCTTGCCACACATCTGCCAAACGGGCGCGGCGTGTACACATTCTGCATGTGTCCTGGCGGCTTTGTTGTGGCCGCCGCCAGCGAGGAGAGCGGCGTTGTAACGAATGGAATGAGCCATTTTGCAAGAAACGCAATAAACTCCAACAGCGCGCTGCTGGTTGGCGTAGGTCCTTCTGACTTTCAAAGCAGCGACGTACTGGCAGGCGTTTATTACCAGAGACGTTTGGAAGAGAAAGCATTTTCAGCCGGAGGCGGCCGTTACTTTGCCCCGGTGCAGAGAGTTTGCGATTTTTTGCAAAGACGTTCCTCTTCCTGCTTTGGAAGCATTTTGCCAAGCTATCGCCCCGGCACGCAATTTGCAGATCTGCACACGCTTTTTCCGGAATCTATTGCGCAATCGCTTGCAGGAGGGCTTTATGCAATGCAGAACAAACTGGAAGGCTTTGCAGACGGCGACGCGCTTTTAACCGGCGTTGAAACCAGAAGCTCTTCTCCTGTGCGGATTCTGCGTAACGAAAGTATGCAATCGAGCAATGTCAAAGGGCTTTACCCATGCGGAGAAGGCGCAGGCTATGCAGGCGGGATTATTTCTGCCGCGGTAGACGGTATAAAATGTGCGGAAGCCGTTTTAAAAAATAAGGAAATGGGGTGACAGGATGGAAAAGAAAACCTATACCAGACGTTTAAAACTTTTATATGTGCTGGATTTTTTAAAAACATACAGTGATGACGAACACCCCGTAACCGCCGCAAAAATTATGGATTTTTTAAAGGAACGGTCTGTTGAAAGCGGACGCAAGGCAATCTATGACGATATTAACGCTCTGTGCGCGTATGGGCTGGATGTTTCCAGAGCCTATGCGGCAAAGGATGGTTTTTTCCTCGCTGAAAGGGAATTTGAAGTAGCGGAAATCCGTCTTCTGCTAGATGCGATTGCAAGCGCGCCGTTTATTACGGAAAAAAAGACCAGAGAGCTTTCAAAAAAGCTTCTGGCCTTTTTAAGCGTCTATCAATCCAGGGAGGTTGCGCCTCAGCTGCATATCGACAGCCGTTTAAAATTTAAGAATGAACAAATTTATTATATTATCGACGCGGTCAACCACGCAATTGCACAAAATAAAAAGATTGCCTTTACCTACTGCCATTATAAGATTGAAGACAATCAGGCCGTTTTAAAAAAGGACCGTGACTTTGTTATCAGCCCTTATGCACTTGTATGGGCAAACGACCGTTATTATCTGGTAGGCAATTACGAAAAATACGACAACCTGAGTAATTACCGTTTGGATCGTATGAAAATGGCGCAGATCACGCAGGAAAGCGCAAGGCCGCACAGCCAGGTGAGCGGTTATACCGGCGCGTTTGACACAGCCGATTATGTGCGAAAAAATATTATGATGTATCCCGGAGCGCAGTGTGAACTGGAGCTTTTATGTAAAAACAGCGTTTTGGAAATTATGCTGGACCGATTCGGTTCCGGCTGCGAGGTTATGAATAAAGGCAAGGAGCGTTTTCTGCTGCGGACAAGCGTATATATCAGCAACGGTCTTGCCGACTGGTTGTTGCCACTTTGCGACAGGGTACATGTATGCGCGCCGCACAAACTGCAAACCATGCTGGAACAAAAGCTTGCGGCAATTGCGAAAACACCGCAGGAAAAGGGCCTTCTATAATGTAACTGTGCAAAAGTCGTTAAAATAAAACGAATATAAAATGCATTCTGCGACAGGAAGGCCCGTACACTGTTCCATCGCGTTTTTATACAAAAGAAGCTGCGTTTTATATTTTTCGCACAACTGCTTCATGTCTTTTGCATGGTCTGATTTATAATCCACAATCACTACCGCGCCGTTTTCCTCAAAGGCGCAGTCAACAGCGCCCTGCAAAATCATTTGTGCATCGCTATACGGTGGGCCGAGCGTTTGATCCGCAAGGCCCGCCTTTATTTTTACCGTAAAGCGAAACTCCCTGTATGTTTTTTGGGCTTTACGGTATCTTTGCAGCACGCCGCTTGTCAGACAATTTGTAAGCTGTTCCAAATTGAGCGCCTGCGTTTGCCGCGGCGTAAGAAAACCGTTTGTGGAAAGGCGGTGAATTTCCTGATACGGGTTTTTCAAATAAGCCTCAAAATCTGCAAATTGCATAAAGCTGTGCAGCGCCGTACCCCTTTCCGCCCCTGTCATCGCCCCTTTATGCAGAAAGGCAGGCCGTGTGGTGAAGGCGTAGCGCGTGCTGAGTTGTTGGTGCGCAAGATCCGATGCGGCAACCTTGGCGGGGATCTTTGTCAACAAATGATGCGGATATGGCGCTGTAATCCTCCTGATGACCACATCCAGATTGCACGGCGGCGCTTGTTTTTCCGGTATGGATGGTACGCCGTTATATTCCACTGAAGATTCTACAGGTTCGATCAGCTGTATATCCCATTGGCTGCAATCCTCCTGCGGCACGGCCTGCGGCATACCGGCAAGCTCCCGCAGTTGCCCACCGGAAGGGTGCAGCAGCGCACACTGCGTGATCCAGGTTAAAATAGAATTGGCGCTGCGCACGATATAAGGAGACAGTCCCCCCCCCTGCCCTAATTTTGCTGCAACTCCTTTTAAATACCGCTGCGGGTCTTTCTGGCTGCCAATGATATATAGCTTTTCTTTTGCTCTTGTCATGGCGACATACAATATGCGCAATTCTTCCGATTTGCTTTCCCTGTCGATTGCAAGCGCCACAGCCTGTCTGGGCATGGTTGTGTACCTGCAATGATTGACAGGATCCTTTTTGCGGATTCCAATGCCAAGTTCTCCGTGTAAAAGCACTTCGTCCGCTTTATCGCTTTTAAAGCTTCTGGCCGTAGCGGCGATAAAGCAAACTGGAAATTCCAGGCCTTTGGAATGGTGAATACTCATGACTCTGACACAATCGTCCCCTTGAAAACTGTTTCCTGAAGGCAAGTCTCCGTTTCTTTCCTGCAGCTTGTCAATAAAACGGATAAAGCTCCCAAGGCCTTTATAGCCGGAGCGCTCAAAGCTCTTGGCATGCTCCTGCAGCAGACGAAGATGGGAAAGCGCCGCGCCGCCGCCTTCTGAAGCCTGTATAACAGCCGTATAGCCTGTTTTGGTATAAATAGACTGAATCAACAGATCGGTTGGGGTGGTAGCCGCTTTCCGGCGGAAGGCGTCTGTTTCTGCTAAAAAATCGCGTGCGCGACGGTTTCCGGCTTGGGCATATGCCTTTAAGGCAAAAAGCAGCCTACCTTCCGGTTTTTCTGCACGTATTTTTGCAAGGTCGTCTGCAGTAAACCCTCCAATTGGGCTGAGCAGTACGGTTAAAAGCGGGATATCCTGCAAGGGGTTGTCCAGTATGCGCAGATAGGCCAGCATGACGGACACCTCCTGCAAAGAGAGGAATCCGCCGCCCGATTGCGCTGCGGCCGGAATCCCGCAGTTTATAAGCTCTTTTACATATAGTTCCGCATGATTGCTGACACCGCGCAGCAAAATGCAGAAATCTCCGTATTTTGCTGCGCGCGTGCTGTTTCTCTCTGTAATCTGGTAAGTATCCATATAACGGTGAATGATGGATGCAATATGTCGCGCTTCTAAAATATCGGTTTCTTCCTGTTCCTGTGCGCCTGTATGCAACAGATGAAACGCCAAATCGGGACTTTGATCTAAGGGATATTGCGCGCCTGGCAGAAGCGCTTCCTCCTGCGTATAATCCATATCCCCTACCTGCTGCGACATAAGACGCCCGAACACAAAGTTTACCGCCGCAGTAACCCCGCTTCGGCTGCGGAAGTTTCGGTCCAAAATTACTTTAGCCGGATAAATGTCTTTTTGCGGATCATAAAGCGGATAGTTGCTTTTTCGCCGTAAAAAGATTGCGGGCATGGCCTGCCGAAATCCATAAATGCTCTGTTTGACGTCACCGACGACAAACAGATTTTCCCCATTGCGGCTGACAGCGCGAAAAATTAAATCCTGAATCTCGTTTGCGTCCTGGTATTCATCAACCATAACCTCTGCAAAACGGCTCGCCGTATCCTGCGCGACCTGCGTAAATGCAAAACCGTCTTCCGTTTCTTCCAACAAAAGGTGCAGCGCCCAATGTTCCAGATCGTTATAATCTGCAAGATTTTTTTCGTTCTTTAGCCGGCCGTATTCTTCTGCAAAAAGGCGGACCGCGCCAAAAAGCTGGTGCACAACGGGCAAAAGTGCGCAGATATCCTCTTTGCATTCCTGTTGCTCCTGTTGATAAAAACCTGAGAGGGTTTTCAGTGTTTTTTTTAATAAGTCGCGGTTGGCCTGTATTTTGCATTTTACAGGGTCATCCTTATAGCCTTTTGCGCTGACAAAACGCGCTCTGCTGTCAAACGCCTGCAGACAGGCGCGGCACACATCCCACGATGCATGGCCTACGGCAGCCTGAATTTTTTCGATACTGCCGGCATCTTTTAACAACAGTTCGTGCAATGGTTCCCCAAGATCCGGAAGCTGCTCCCAAAGGCGCAGGGATTCATCCGCCAGTTCCTTGCAGAAAGCGGCGGCCGCCTGCGCATACTCGGTGATGACCTGTCCCCATTGCGTTTTTTCAACAGGAATTTCCGGATCGTACATTTTCTCTTTATCTGCAAGCCATCTGTCTGGAAATGGGTGCGCTCGTAAAAAATCATACAGCCGCAGCAATACCTGCTGCAGCAAAAAATCGCTTTTTGCTGTGCTGAACGCATTGGCAAAATGATAAAATTCTTGCGCGGTGTTTTGCTCATAAAGCGCTTCGATTACATTGTTGACCGCCTCATATTGTAAAAGCAAAAGCTCGTTTTCTTCTGCCAGACGGTAATCCGGCGATATACCTAATTTATAAAAATTTTCTCTAACCAGCTCACTGCAGAAGCTGTGAATTGTGCTGATATTGGCTTTTGCAAGCAAAAGCTGCTGACGGCGGAGGTTGCAGTTATGCGGGTCAAGCTGGAGCATCTCCTCCAGTTTGAAAGTGATACGCTCTTTCATCTCCGCCGCCGCGGCTCTTGTAAAAGTAACCACCAAAAGTTTGTCTACATCCGTTGGGTTGGCCGGGTCTGTAATTCGCTCGATCACGCGTTCAACTAAAACGGCCGTTTTTCCGGAACCAGCTGCGGCTGAAACCAGCAGCGCACCGTTTCTGGCCCGAATTGCATGAATTTGGTTTTCTGTCCAATTTCTTTTTTCCATCCCTATTCACCAGCTTTTTCTTCCGCCGCACAAAGGTCAGACGGATTTTTATCCTGCGTAATATTTCTGCACGGCATTCCCTCTTTGTACCCGCAGGCCGTCGCATAAGGACACCATTTGCAGGCATCATAGCTTCCCTTTGCAGGGACAGGCGCAATATATCCGTTGAACAGCTGCTGCGCCATCTGCAATACCAGCGCGTCTATTTTTGTAAAAAGCGCGTGCATTTGCGCTTCTGAAACGGTGTATTCCTTACCTTTATCTATTTTGAGCACGTGCGCATGTGTTTTATTTTCTTTTTTTGTTTTTTCTTCTTTAAGCGTTACAGGAATATAAACGCCCTTCCCTTGTTTTTCCATCCCCTGTATCACATGGATATTGTCCAATATCAGTCCGTTCATCCGGTAGTTTTTCGCCTGCTTTTCCTCGATATCCTGCGCCGTGTCGTCTTTCTCTGCATTTACAACCGCGGCCGCGGCGGGCATATAAAGTACGCCGGCCGGAACTGGCCGGAGGCCGTATTTTTCTCCCGCATTTTTTGTAATCGCGGAAAGATAAATCAGCATTTGCAGATTCAGTCCAAACAAGACGTCGGAAAGAACAAATTTTTTACTGCCTGTTTTATAGTCCACCACGCGGATATACGTTTTACCCTCTGCGCGCATAACGTCAATTCTGTCTATAAACCCCTGTACAAGGATTTTTTCATGATCGCCCAAAGTAAGCGTATAAGGCGGCAGTTCGCTGCCTTCTCCAATGAACATTTCAAAACCGACGGGCATAAACGCACTTTGCGAAAGCTCCTGCAAAATATGCCTGATCAGCTGAAAAGCCCCTTCTCCCATGCGCGCCAGCATGGCAAGATACCGTTTTGATTTATCCTGCGCACCGCCGAAATGGCGCTCCAAATACCTTTGCAAATTTTCTTCCAACAACAAATGCAGTTGTTCTTCCTGCATGGAGCATAATGCTTGCACGGAATGGCTTTTCAGTACGGACTCCATTAAAAAATGAACCAGGCTTCCATATTCGGCAGCGTCTATCTGCGCGCTTTTGCGCTCTTTCGTGTTTAATCCGTATCTGCAAAAATAGGCAAACGGACACAGATAGTATCTTTCCACCTGAGAGGCCGACAGCTTCATCCCATTTTTTGCAAACAGCCTGTGCGCAAGCCGTGCATCAGAAATCTGCGGTAGGTGCTTCTGTGTAAAACGTGCAAGCGCCAGCCGTTTTTCAGAGAACTCTTTCTGACCGGCAAAAAAAGCATCTAAGAGCGCCTGTGCATTTTGATCTGTACAACTATGCTGCGCACACCGTTCAAACGCCGGCTGCGGCGCCCATAAAAGCTCTGTCCAATAAACGTCGCACATGGATTGCGGCGCAACAGATGGAAAAACGCGCAAAATTTCCCGCACAATAGAAGACGGTGTTTTGCTTTCTCCCTGTAAATTTTGCCGGTAATAGGACACATACAACTTTTCTGAAGGTGCACTAATTGCACTGTAGGATAGAAACTTTTCCTGTGCTGCAAGCTGTTCAATACTGTCGTAAAGCGGAAGCTGCACAGCAAGCAGCGCTTTTCGTTCCTGGTCTGTAAAAATGCCGCCGGCGACTGGCATACGTGGAAATTCGTTTTCGATTGCGCCGATTACAAAGACTGCTTTTGGTGCGTGCAGGCGTATTCTGTCTGCCGTTCCCACGGTCACCTCGTCCAAAGAATTGGGAATAAAAGAAAGATCCGCACTGTTGACTACAAGCTGCAGCAGCTCACTGTAACGCCTGGTAGAAATCGGACGATCTTTGAGGAGCAGGGCCATATGGTCCAGCGCGTCCATAAAAAGATCCCAAAGCCGCTGCTGTTCCTGTGCAGCGGGCAGGTCGCCCTGTTCTTTAAAGCGTTGGACTATTTCTTTTAATGTATTTGGCACGTCGAAATCTTGCAAAAGCATATACACGGCCTTTGATATTTCCGCTCCACCCGCACCACGGACGCGTTGCTGGAAAAGAAGCAGCGGGGCGGTCACTTTTTCCCGCAGATCTTCAAGCGCCGCCAATTCCAGCCGGTCTTCCTGCGTAAAGGCGTCGCTGTATCCCCTTGGATTCGCCGTAAATGAGGAAAGCCATTTCTTGCCGGTAATATTCCACACAAAGGCATAATTTTCAAGTGTTGCCGCTTCTTCTACAGAAATGCCCGCAAGCCCGGTTTTAATAAACCGAAACAGGTTGTCTGTGGAAAAGGCTGTATGAATACAGGCAAACGCCGAGAGTGCAAAAAGCATCAGTGGTTTTGCCGATACTTCTTGCGGAATATCCATAAAATAGGCAATGCCATATTTTTCAAGTGTTGCATCCAATATGCCTCTGTAAGAATTTATATCGCGGCAGATGACGGCAATCTCTTTATATGTATATCCCTGCTCAATCGTAAGACTGCGGATGGTGCGGGCGACAAAATCGCATTCATCGTAAATGTCGTCTGCAAAATATACGGCAACGCCTTCGGGTGCTTCCGCACAGGGCAAAGAGGCAGGGCGCTCAAAACGCTCCTCCAAACAGGAGATAGCCGGCACAGAAAAGCGCAGCGGCTTATCCAACCGGATATCCTGCAAAACCGGCACCCCATTTTTTTGCGCAAGCTCTTTTAAGCGTCTTTTCGTGCGCCTGGTGGTAAAAAACAGATTTCCGTCTGACGCAAACTCCGCGGCATCTCCACATATGGAAACCATACACAGGGACGCCTGGCGGATGAGCGCCTCCAAAATTTTCTGCTCCTGTGCTGTAAAGCCGCTGAAGCCGTCTACCACCACTGTATACCCTTCAAAAAGCGTATGCGCTGAAAGGGTATGGTATAAGCGCGTAAGATCATCCAACGGGTCTATATAGCTTCCTTCCAAAATAGCATCGTATATATCAGCAATCAGTGCGGTTTCCATAACCTTTTGCCTGAGCGTACTGTTTACAAAGCCCGCGGCTGCTTCACGCAGGCGCTGTGTAGTAACTGCGCACGTTTTTAGCTCTTTGAGTGCATTGAGCATAAGTGGTATGAGTTCGGGTTTTCCCACTTGTTTTTGATACAGCTCCAGGCGGTCTTGCGCCTGTTCGATCGCCAGGCTCATAACAATATGGCGGCTGCCATCGTCAATTGTCTGGCCAGCCAGACCGCCTGTTTGCCTGTAAACAAAATCTGCCAGACGGGTAAAGCTTAACACTTCAACCTTCCGGCATTCTTTTGCCCCAAGCCTGCTGAGCATATCTTTTTCCGTTTCAAAAGAGAGCTGCTCCGGCACCAAAAACAACAGCTTGTCCGCCTGTTTCTCTGTAACAAGAGCACAAAGCTTTTGTTTTAAAAATGCTGTTTTTCCCGCGCCGCTTCTACCTACAACAAATTGCAGCATTGCTTACCACCGACCATATTATCAATCTGCCATTATTATACCGCTTTGTACTGCGCTTGGAAAGAAAAAAATAAAATTACGCCCCATTTGTAAAAAAGTTTGCAATACTTTCAAAAATTTCAACAATTTTAAATTTGATTTCATATTTTGGCTGGTTTTCCAAAATATCTATCTGTTCCTCTTCAAGAACGTCTTCCAGCTCGTCCTTTTTTTCAGCCGCCGGCAAACAGATTGGCGGATACATTACACACCACCAGTTATGCCCCTGCCCGCTGCCTATGGTGATGCGCAGTGCATCGTAAACGCCGGCCGGCATGGCAATGTGATCATAAATCCTCGTTTGAAAAAACATGCTGGTCAGCTCTGCCCTGACTGTATAGTTATACCCCTGCTCTGTAATACAGGTTTGAGCAATTTCTTCTATTTTGGACAACCCGGCTTTTGCCAGCTTTGCAGCGTCTTCCTTGCTATGTGCAGAAGAAAAAAGAGCGCCGGCTTCCTCTAAAACAGCGTCGCGCACACGCAGCTTTAACGCCTGATCTTCCTCCGAATCTGAATTTGCAAGTATATGCAGACGCAGCACAGAATTGGAAATCACCTTACATTCAGCATGAAAATACAGGCCTGAAAACAAAATGGTTAAAGCCAGGCCGAACGCGGCAGATTTTATTAAAAGCTTCATAAAAAACGCCCCTTCAGATAAGAATTGTTACCTGAAGTATGGGCAGGAAATTTTTTCTTATTCAATTTTCTGAAAACAGCCGCACGATACCGGCTGTACAATCAATACCAGGGTATAGGCTTTTTTTAAACGTTCTGTGCATGACACGGCCATTTCTTTCTGATCAAAAATACCAAAAACAGTCGGACCGCTTCCGCTCATACATGCGCCAAGCGCGCCGCATTTGTACAAGTCATCTTTAATCTGCCGGATCAAAGCTAAGTGTAAAACCTCTTCAAACGCATTATACAGGCAATTGGAAAGCAGAGGCAGACTGCCTTTTTCAAGCGATTTGACCAGCATACCGCTGTGTGCGTTTTCCGCATAGCCACGACTGTCGCAACGCGCATAGGCCTCTTTTGTAGATATGCCTATATCCGGCTTAACAAGCACAATCCAGCATGGCGGCAGCGGAGGCAATGGAAACAACGCCGTACCGATCCCCTTTGCCAGCATAGTCCCCCCATGCAGGCAAAAAGGAACGTCTGCGCCGACTTGCGCGCCGATCTGCATCAGCGTGCCTGTGGAAAGCGGCGCGCCGTACAAATGGTTCATTGCAAGCAAAACAGCGGCGGCGTCACTGCTGCCACCGGCAAGACCGGCCTGTGAAGGGATATGTTTGTCAATGCAAATACGAACGCCGCCGGATATTTGCGCAGTTTTCTGAAACAAAACCGCCGCCTTATACGCCGTATTGCGGTTATCGCACGGAATATCCGGTGCATTGCAGGAAAGCACGATCCCCTCCTGCGCGTTTTTTTCAACAACCACGCCGTCATAAAGGCTGACCGCCTGCATAACCATATCTACCGTATGATAGCCGTCTTTCCTTTTACCCATAATGTCAAGCGTCAGATTGATCTTTGCCGGTGCTAAAAATGTCGCTGCCATTGCTTTTCTCCTTTTTATTTTCAGGGCTGCTCCCCTTTAAGCTCCTGTAAAAACGCCTCTATACGCCGCAACGCTTCTGCAATATGTGTTAACGAATAGGAATAGGACACACGGACATATCCCTCGCCGCAGTCGCCAAATGCCGACCCTGGAATCACCGCAACATGCTTCGATTTTATCAAGCGCAGGCAAAACTCTTCTGATGTAAGCCCCGTGCTTTTAATACAGGGAAATGTGTAAAAGGCTCCAAGCGGCTCAAAACAGGGCAGGCCCATCTTTTCAAAGCTACCGACCATTAGCCTGCGGCGCATGTCATACTGTGCTTTCATGCTTTCAATATCCGGATCTCCGTTTTTCAGTGCTTCAATTGCGGCATACTGCGCGGTTGTTGGAGCGCTCATAATTGCAAACTGGTGCAGCTTGGTCATCTGGTCAATAATTGGCTCCGGTCCCAGAGCGTACCCTAAGCGCCACCCGGTCATTGCATAGGACTTGGAAAAACCGTTAACCACAACAGTCCGTTCGCGCATTCCGTCTATTTCCGCAAAAGAAACGTGGCGCTGAGAGCCATATGTAAGCTCGCTGTAGATTTCGTCAGACAGTACAAACAGGTTATGCTTTTGCACAACCCCGGCAATTTCCTCCAAGTGTTCGCGGCGCATAACCGCGCCGGTAGGATTATTGGGAAAGGGCAGCACCAGCAGCTTTGTTTTGGGCGTTATATGCGCTTCCACTTCCTGGGCGGTAAGCCGGAACATATTTTCCGCTTTTGTTTCTATAATAACGGGTGTTGCATCTGCCAGGCAGGCCAGAGGTTCGTAACAGACAAAGCTGGGCTGGGGAATTAAAACTTCATCCCCCTCCTCTATAATACAGCGCATGCATAGATCGATTGCTTCTGATCCGCCGACGGTGACGACCACCTCTTTTTGCGCATCGTACTGCAGATGATACCTGCGGTTGTAATATTTGCTGATTTCTTCCCGCAGCTTAACAAAGCCCTTGTTGGGCGTATACCAGGTTTTGCCTTTTTCCAGAGACGCAATCCCCGCTTCACGAATATGCCACGGCGTTTTAAAATCTGGTTCGCCAATACTTAAAGAAATCACATGCTCCATTTCATTGGCGATATCAAAAAAACGACGGATTCCGGAAGGTTTCAGCGCCCGGATCTTGGAATTTAAAAACGTGTTATAATTTATCACAGTACCAGGCTCCTTTTATCTTCCTGTGCATCGTCCTCATAAAAATTGATGCCGCTGTCCTTGTAGCGTTTGAGCAAAAAATGCGTAGCAGTAGATTCGACCGCGTCGATTGTAGAAAGCTTCCTTGAAACAAACATTGCAATGTCCTGAATGGATTGTCCTTTGACAAAGACGGCGAGATCGTAAGCACCTGCCATCAGATAAACGCTGTCTACCTCTTCAAACGCCATAACATGGGAAGCAATGTTGTCAAAGCCTTTTTCTTTTTCCGGCGTTACTTTCAGCTCTATCAGGGCCGTAACGCCCGCATCTGCAACTTTTTCCCAATTGACAATCGCACGGTAGCCTTTAATAATCTGGCTTGCCTCATATTCTTGAACCTGTTTTTCAATATAATCCTTTGGTTCATTAAGCATTATTGCCAGTTCATCTGTAGAAAAATTTGAATTTTCGCTTAACAGTTTCAACAATGCATCCATAAAAGCATCTCCTCATCTGCTTGTTCTATTACATGTATTATATACTAAACCAATGAAAAAGTCCACGGGATTCAGCAGCCGCTCTCTTTTTTAAGCTCCTCCAGCCAAATGCGCGCCGCGGCGTCGCTTGGCATGCGAAAATCGCCCCTTGGAGAAAGCGTTACCGAGCCCACCTTTGCTCCATCCGGCATACAGGAGCGTTTAAACTGCTGGCTGAAAAACCGCCGAAAGAAAACGTACAGCCACTTATGAATTTCTTTTTCTGAAAACTCGCCTGCAAAAGCCAGCTTTGCCATACGGTATATTTTAGTTGGCGTAAACCCATGGCGCATAAAATAATATAAAAAGAAATCGTGTAAATCGTAAGGGCCGATCAGTTCTTCTGTACGTTGGGATATTCCTCCGTTTTCAGGCGGCAAAAGCTCCGGGCTGACCGGTGTTGCCAAAATATCTTCCAGCACCTGTTTTAAAGCCCCGCTGCTGTTTTTTGCTTCAAATGCCGTTATATAGCGCACCAGCGTTTTGGGCACAGATGCGTTGACCGCATACATCGACATATGGTCGCCGTTATAGGTTGCCCAGCCCAGAGCCAATTCTGAAAGGTCCCCTGTGCCAATCACAAGACCGCCTGACTGGTTTGCAAGATCCATCAGAACCTGCATACGCTCTCTGGCCTGCGCATTTTCATAGGTAACATCCAGAATGTTTTCATTATGGCCAATGTCTGCAAAGTGCTGCCTGACAGACTTTGCAATATCTATTTGCTTAAATGTTACGCCATACGCCTGGGCAAGCTTTTGGGCGTTTCCCTTTGTCCGCATGGTTGTTCCAAAGCACGGCATGGTTACCGCTAAAATATTCTTTCTGTCAATCTCAAGCCGGTCAAACGCGTGCACAGCGACAATCAATGCCAGTGTAGAATCCAGCCCGCCGGAAAGACCAAGTACGGCATTTTTGATCCCCGTGTGCTTTAGCCTTGTCGCAAGGCCTACCGACTGCATGTTCAAAATTTCCATACAGCGCTCTTTTACATCTGCCTGACTGTCCGGAACAAACGGGTTTTTGGGAAATTTGCGCTGGAGAGACAACGTTTGCAACGGCAACGTAAATGTTTTTTGCACAAAAGACGCTTCCTGTTTTACCGGAAAGGTTGTAATCCTTCTTCTTTCAGAAGTAATTTTTTGAAGATCAATATCGGCATAGGATATGCCGCATGTATAGCGTTTGGACTCCACCTGTATAATTCCATTTTCAGAAATGATATTATGGCCGGAAAAAACCAGATCTGTAGTGGACTCTCCCAGTCCGGCATCTGCAAAAAGATACGCGCACACGAGCTTTGCAGACTGCATTTGGACAAGCATTCTTCTGTACTGCGGTTTTCCAACCGCTTCGCTGCTGGCAGAAAGATTGGCAATAATCGTTGCACCGTTTTCGGCAAGCCTGCAAGATGGAGAGGTTGGTACCCAAAGGTCTTCGCATACCTCTACCCCCAGAACAAGGTCCGGCATAGAACTGCAGGAAAAGAGGATGTCCGGCGTAATGGTATAGTTTTTTCCGCCAATTGTAACAGGAATGTTGGTTTGCCCGGCGGCAAAATGCCGCATTTCATAAAACTCAGAATACAACGGAATATTCTTTTTAGGAATAATTCCTAAAATTTCTCCTTTATAAAGCACGACTGCACAATTGTAAAGCGCGTTGGAAGCACGCAGCGGCACACCTATAACGGAAAGAACAGGCAGTGCAGAGGTTTTTTCTGCAATTTGCAGCACAGCCTCTTCAGCGGCATCCAGCAAAGCGCGCTGCAAAAAAAGATCGGAACAGGTATACCCCGTAACAGAAAGCTCCGGAAACACAACCAGTGAAGCGTTATTTTCCGCAGCCTGCAGGATTTGTCCGATGATCGCCCTTGCATTATGTGTACAGTCCGCTACCCTGATTTCAGGCGTTGCCGCAGCAACCCGTAAAAAACCATCCTTCATAGCCCCTAATCCCCTTATATTACAACAAAATAAAATATCCTCATAGTGTATGAGGATATTATAACCTAACTTTTTTCTTTTTACAACCGATCTTCTGGCTCCTCTTCTGAATTCTCTTCCTCCGTAGGAGTATCAAAAAGGTCTGCCTGCGCCGATTCTTTTCTTCCAAAGAGGTCTAAAACAATCTTCTGTTCCAGATGATCATACTTGAGCATATAACAACTTGTATAACCAAGGAAAAGCCAGAAAACAACAACCATAAATGTCTGCTCATATAAAAGCGTTTTTTCCAAAATCGCATACGCGCAGTAAGCGCATATAAAAGCAAACAGTGCGGGAAAAACCGTTTGTCTGAGGTCCTTTTTTTCAAGAAAAAGGCTTTTTACAATATGGCGCGCAACATGCAAAGCAAAAGATACAAAAATTACAAACCCAACAATTCCCGCGCAGACAAGAATTGTTAAATAGCCATTGTGCAGATCTGAAAAATGCAGACCGCCTTCAATATAGCGTTCCCCATATGGGACCAGGTTTGCCTTACCGATCCCAAACAAGGGATAGTTACCGATTAAAACAGCCGATTCCGTAAACAGGCGTATGCGCCCGCTGTCAATATTTTCGTTTAAATGTGTAAAGGAAACAGGTTGCTTGTCCTGTGCCTGCTCCGGCAAGGCTTCTTTATCAATTACAGCAAGTTGGGACGTTGTAAGCGCCGTAATCCCGGATGCACCCAGTTGTAATAATTCTCTGGAGGCAAACAGAACAAGCGCAATTCCTGTGCACGCAAGAAACATTTTCCCCATTTTTGCTGCAGCCTGTTTAAACGAAAGCGTCTGCTGCCATTTAAAAATTTTATAGCAGACAAGGAAGATGACATAAAACACAAGTAAAATAAGCGATGAATTGGAATCAGATAAAAATAAGGCTAGCAGATTACATACAAAGCATAAAATGAGCAGTGTTTTACTTTGTGGTTTTTTATGAATGCTTTTCAGAAATTTTTTTCTGGTAAGCATGTGGCAACAGGCAATGGCAACCACACTGGAAAAACCGAGTAAATTCGGGTTTGTGTACAGACCAGTAAAACGATTTTCAAAAACGATAAGGGAATACCCCATAAACTCACCATACAGATTAAACAGAACAAACGGGATACCAACTATCGCCAAAAGCGTGGTGACAACCACCATTATTTTGCAAAACCAAAAAAGCTCCAGACGCACACGTTTTTTATTTTTCTCTGTATGCATCCCGTAAAAAATAAAGAAACAAATTACCACATGCGCAAGCATCAGCATGTTTTCCCAAAAATTATCAGCCACATGAATCAACGCCGTTATAAAGGTGCTGACCAGAAACAGAAACAGCCATCTGCAATACTTCACCTGCAAGATTCGCCTGTTTTTAAGGTAGTAAAAATAAAAAATATAGCCAGCCCAAAACATCCATACATATTTCGCTGCTACGGCGGCAGGTTCAATTACTGCGACAGAGCAAAGAAACAGGGTAAATATATAGACCAGACGAAATGCTGAAATGTTTAAAAAAATTTTTTTCAAGCGGTTGATACGGACAGAAGCCATAAAATATTCTCCTCTAAATGTCTAAAACCAACGCCTTAAAAAACGTCGGCAATGGTTTTGAACATAATTTTAAGATCATATAAAAAATGGAATTGTTTTATGTACTCCAGATTCATAACCATTTTTTTCGGCAGAACAACCTCCATATAGTTTTTATCTATATCTTTCGGATTTTTAAACAAGTCGTCTTCGTCGCGATACGTAATGCTGGCAAGCGACGTAACGCCTGCCGGCATTAATAAAGTAGCATACATTTCGTCGCTGTAGCGCTCTACATATTTAGGCACCTCCGGCCTTGTCCCCACCAGAGACATGCTTCCGAGAAACACATTAAAAATCTGCGGCAACTCATCTAAACGGTACTTACGCAAAAACTTTCCGTTTTTCGTAATGCGGGCATCATCGGTCTGGGTAATTTGTCCGCCAAGCGCCTCTGCATTTTGCACCATTGTCCGAAATTTTAAAATCTTAAACGGACGGCCGTTGGTTGTGATTCTTTTCTGCTGAAAGAGCACCGGCCCCTTTGAGCCGCATTTTACAACTGCGGCAATTACACACATTGGCGCCAGCAGCAATACAATCAGCACAGATGACACAACGATATCCAGGACTCTTTTTGCTACAAGGCTTTTCTTTTTCTTTTCCAAAATATTGTAATAGACCCTTACTTTTTCATTTTGCATATATGCAGGTAAATTCTCCCACTTGGATAAAAACATTTTTTCCTCCGGAACACAATATTCTATATCTAAAAGTGTTGATGCGGTAAAATTATACACGAAAAGCGGGTGCTTTTCAACTTGTTTTGCATTACGTTTTTGTCACAAATAGGTTCTGGCAAATTGAACGATTCCAATTTTATTTGGTAAAAGGCGGCAAAAACACCTTATAAAGAAACAGTGCAGCCACATATTGTGAACTGCACTGCGCTTGAATATTGACGCATACTGCAATAAGCAGAGATTTTATTTTGTCCCTTGCATTAGCTATTATACAATTTCATACATATTTGCAACAATTTTTTGCATAATCAATACATCTTTTGTCGTTACTTTTCCATCCTGATTACAATCACATAAATAGAGTCTTGAGGCGTCAGTTTGTATATTTGCAATATGTTTTTGTACTTGCAAAACATCGTCAACATCTACTTTGTTGTTTGCATTGACGTCGCCAACAAGATATACGGCAACTCCACTGTCGCTTGCAGAAACCGCGTTTGCAGCAGCGTCTATATCAATCAGGCCGTTTTGATACGCCACTGCCAGAGAATAGTATTGATCTGCATTTCCTACATATAAACCTAATTTTGAAGAAAATTGTGCGTCTTCTTTGTAATCGGGCCGATAAAATACGTATTTGCCAATCTGTTCCGTGACCTCCATTGGAAGTTGTATATCACTGAGATAATAATAAAGTTCATACTCACCCAGCGTACAAATCACCACTTTTTGCGGCACGGAACTGTCCTGTGGTACATCGGCCGAAACGGTAATCACCCCCAGCATAAACAGCATAATCAGCGCCATTAAAAAAGCCAGTATTTTTTTCATAAGATCACCCTTCCATATTATTGAAACCAGGCCACTGTGACGTCCTGTCCTTGCGTACCCGATTTTTGAATTTTTACAGTATACGTACCTGTACGACTTGGTGTAAACGCAATATATTCTTTGGTATCATACCTGTACCAAGACATATAAATTGTCTCCCCGTCAGGATCAAGTATTTCTAATAAATACGTATCCCTAGATGCGTCGTTTATTGTTCCTGTGGAATGGTCAGACCCGGATACTGTATTTTTCTTCAGCCAATTTAAACAGATTTGAAGCCGTTTGGCAGTGGACGTTACCTGGATTGTTTCTGAATATCCATTGTTAGAAGCCCCAAAATTGGGAAAATAGAAGTAATTGCTATCATACAAAACAGTATACGCGTTTAAAGCGTTCAGCATACCTGCGCCGTTTTTCCTGCACAGGCCCATACGCCAGGAGCCGGAAAGGGAATCGACATTATTAGAAGAATCGCTGTCTGTATCAAACTCCTTCATCTGCTGGGTCTTAACAGCCCCGGCAAGCAAAAACGCTTTAAGCGCTACCGGCTTTGTTTTAAAATAAGAAAAAACCTGACATAGCTGCGCCACTGCACCTGTAACAAGCGGCGCGGAAAGCGAGGTTCCCGTTGTGCCCCCCGTATTGGCATTTAAAGGTGTTACCAACCTATATCCCGGCGCAACAAGATCCGGCTTATAGGCAAGTGTGGCAACAGTATTGTATGCCGTGCTTGTACCAACCGTTTGTTGGTAGGAATCATAATTACCAACTGTAATAATATTATATGCCATTGCATTGCGCCCGACACGGTTTTGATTGACTTTTGTACCGTTTTCAACCGTTCCGTTTCCAGCAGCGTTTACAATACTGACAGAGTGATTGTACACCAGATGGTCAAACCACTTGGCATAGACATCATAAGAATTGTTGCCTGTGTTGACATAGATCCAACTAAAATTGATGACGTTTACACCCTGCGCTATCAGCCATTCAATTCCTTCATATGTTTCAGATACTGAATTTGCGGAAGAAGCCGCACAATAAAGTTGCGCATCCGGCACGGCGCCCGTGTAAGAAGACGTTTTTCCAACCAGCAGGCATGCAACCAGCGAAGCATGGTCGCTGCCCTTTGCAACATCCTGCGGACGAATATGCAACCGCGTATTTGATGCGTTGTTTTCATCAAGCATATGTTCAAAAACCTGGCGGTGACTGGTTCCCTGCGTGGTGATCGGCACGCCGGATTCAAACATTCCAATTTTTATATTCGCACCGGTATAGCCCTTGTTTTTCATAGATGTGATCCCGGTCGTATTAAAATACGACTGATCTGCAGAAGCTGCTGCCAATTCTATTTCCTGTTCCTGCGCAGCATCTACGCTCGGCAGATCGTTATCGAAATAATCGATCGACTGTACACATGTATACCGTATGATTTTATAAATTTCATCCTTTGTCAATGTAAGCAAAATATTCGGCGCATAGGTGCTAATATAGAGCAGCGAGGGCTGTTGTTGGCCCTGTATATGTAAAAGACCGTATTCTTCTGACGGAAACAACATATGATAAAGGCTGGCATTTTGTTCTTCATACGCCTGGGCGGCTACAGAACGCCTTGTTTCGATATATACCTGCACATCTTGCGAGGCGGTTGCATCCTCTGCTGCCAAATAACTGGTATTCTCAAATACCGGTAAATCGTTTGATGTATTATTTTGCTGGTGCATCGCAAGCTGCAAAACATTTTCTGAAACTTTTCCCTGGGAAACTCCGGCTTGCAAGACCTGTTGCGTTTCCTGGTCGACCTCTTCATAATCTATGTCCTGCAGCCAGATAGATACATCCACACAATCGCTGCCCGACATTGTTTCTAATTTTTCCAAAAGAACACTGTCAAGTTTATACAGAGCGCCTTCCCATGATGCCGCTGCAGCATAAAGTGGATTTGCAAGGATTGCCGTTATCGTTACAATGGCAAGTAAGACAGCTACGCCCTTTTTTATTTCCCGTTTCAAAATAAATCATCCCTTTCTTTTTTAACGTATGGGAAATATAAAACAGAACCATTTAAAATTTACCACAATTTTACTCACCATTGCAATTCCAGACCCCTTAACTTACAGTTTAAATTTAACATAAAAATATATTTTTGTCAAGAAGTATATAAAAATTTATTTTAAAATTAAAAAATGCGCATAGTAAACTATGCGCAGAAAAAATTTATTTATCTTTTAAAAGCTTATTAAGTTCTTCCATGAAAGTGTTAATATCTTTAAACTGCCGGTACACCGATGCAAAACGCACATAAGAAACTTCATCCACATTTTTGAGCAGCTCCATTGCATATTCCCCAATCAGCTTGGAGGTTACCTCTCTGTCAAGAGAATTTTGCAGCTTGGCTTCAATATCGTCCACCATGCTTTCAATGGCTGCTATGGAAACCGGCCTTTTTTCACAGGCGCGAAGCAAGCCTGCCGTCAGCTTATTGCGGTCGAAAACTTCTCTGGACTTGTCGCGTTTGACTACAATAATTGGAACTGTTTCAATAACCTCGTGCGTTGTAAAACGCTTGCCGCAGTTGAGACATTCCCTGCGGCGGCGAATTCTTTCGCCATCGTCTGCAGGGCGAGAATCAATCACTTTGCTTTCTTCAAAGCTGCAATACGGACATTTCATAAAGCGACTCCTTCCATTATATGGAACATTTTTATCTTCCAGCTAAATAACGCCTGTTATCCCCCTGGGATTTAAATAATTATACCATATATAGGAAAAAAATAGCAAGTAAAAACAATATACGCACATTTTACAAGGATATTCGTACATTTTATGGCAATATTCACAATCCGGCAGCCATAAGTTCCCGTCTGACAAAATCGCGCGCCTGTACCAGTTCCCGGATATTTCTGTAATTATTGCTGTATACCTCAATAATACAGCCGCCTTGATAGCCAATTTCTTTTAAAAAAGCAAACAATGCAGAATAATCCATAGCGCCACAGCCAGGCAAAAGACAATCCGCGCCCTTTTTGTTGTCGTTGATATGCAAATGCACAAGGCCTTCTCCCATTGCGCGACAGACCTGCATCGGATCGTTGCCGGAACGCACAGCCTGCTTGATGTCAAACACAAACTTTGCTCTGTCCCCCAAGTATGTGCGCATTTGTTTTAGAAAGCCGGGGTTCTGGCTGCGGAACAGATTTACATTTTCCTGGGCAAGCGTTACGCCGTAGCGTTCCCCCAACAGGGACAGCTCCCCAAATTTTTCAAAATACGCTTCATTGGAAATGCCTGTTTCCGGCGTTTTTTTATCACCATGCAAAACAAGGACGCCAGCGCCAAGAAACTGTGCCGTTTCAAAATACCGTTTATAAAATTCAAGTGAATCGCGAAAACGCCTTTTATATTCTGTAAAAATTAAATATGGCTCATATCCGGAGGTAAAAGGGTGCAAAGATTTTAATACAGCATTACCCTGCACAAGCTTTTCCCGTAATTTTTGGACATAAACGGGGTCTATCTCGCTGATGGTATTCAAAAAAATTTCAAAGTAATCAAAGCCCGCGTCCAACAACTGCTCGAGCGCCGCCTCTGTTTCCTGTGGATACAGACAGGCGGTAGAGATTCCAACCTTCAAAAAAAAACCTCCACACATTAATACCGGAAAAATATACAATACCCTGCACGCGACTGCGGATGGCGGCAAACGTCATTTTATGCCACTTTAATTGATAAGCTTCAAAACGCCGCCATATTTATTTTTCCCGTTAGTAGCATAGCGCGCTTTTTATAAAACATGTAAATTTTTTTAAAGCCAGCCGCTGGCGGCAGCCAAAAAGTAAAACTGCGTTTATGATCATGCGTACAAAACAGAAAACTTCCACCGCCTAAAAAAGCCATCAAAGCAGCTCCAACGCCCTTTTGTATAAAGGATCCAGTTCGCAGCCGCAGCTTCCGCATTGCTGATCTGCTATTTTTATAGCAGTGACCAGCGCATCCCGGTCAGCCTTTCCGTTTAACCATTGCTGGGCCGGGATGGCAATGGACTCCCAGCCCGACGCAGCAAATTTTTCCATAATTATTTTGAGTTCTTCCATAAATACCACCTTTTTCATATAATCCGTATAATTGTTTTGCGAAAAAGGAATTTTATATATTCCTTGACTTTGATCTTCTTTTTTTATATGCGCAATTTTTATCCATCATTCGTCCGATATAGCCGGCTGCTCTCCCATCGGTGAAATGCAGACGATACTGCAAAGCCAATTTTAAAATAAAACTCCTGCCCCGACAAGACAACCGCTCTTTTCGCTCCAAGCTTTTTTGCGCGGCTGACAGCCTCATAAACAACTGCTTTTCCCAAGCCTATCCCCCTGTGCTCTGGACTTGTTACAACAGGTTCTATATAAGCCGTTTCGCCTTTTGTGTACCAAACTCCACAATGTGCGCAGTATTCATCTGCATGCATTGCAAAAACCTGCAAAAAGCGGTTACAATGCGGCGCGCATTCAAAAACCTGCTGTTTGCTTTTTCCTGGAAGCCCTGTATGTCCAAACCCCTTATGGAGAAGCAACTGATATTTCCATTGGTCAACTGTAAAATCGGAAGCGCTTAAAAAATATTTTGGGGGAAGCTGATAATGCAGATCTGTCTGTAAATCTATTTGCAGAACGTTTTCTTCCACGCCTTTATCAATAAAATGGCGCCTGGTGAGTATTTTTGTCAAACGCTCGTCTTCGGAATTTGCTTTTATTACCATTTTTTCACTGCATTTGCAGTTTGCGGCAGTGACGTCCAGCATGATTTCCAGTAATTTATTGTCTTCACAGGCATATATAAAATAGAAACGATCTGCATATTGCGTATCATAAGTAAGCAGGCCAACTATGCGGCAAGAGGGATCTCTGAAAATTGCAATTTGATCAAGCGAATCCACATCCAGCAGCGGGTGTGCCATCATCCATTCAAAACGGCCCCAGTGGAAATGCTCATTATATCCTTTGTCTGCAACAGTTGAAAGAAAGGCGTACAGGTCTGTATACTGCACATCAAATCTTTGCGACTTATACCTTTCCACTGTAAAAAGCACTTTTACCATATCCTCGCAAAATAAAATGTACTTTTTAATTATACCTTTGTAAAACTGGTATGTAAAGGAAAATTGAAAAATCTATTTTTCGTGGCAGAAAAATTTTGATTTTTACAATAAAACAAAATTTGGTGCAGCAAAAAACAGCAGACGGCTGCGTCTGCTGTTTTTGCTGGTTTAAGAAAGCGGCTTTTCTTTCAGCCGGTGTTCTGCGCAAAACGGCTTTTGTATGCCGTTTGCTGTTCGACGGGATGGCACTATGCAAATTGTAATTCGCGTTTAATCACCATTTTTCCGTTTTGGATTTAATTCACTTAAAACCTCCCCTATATCGCCATTAATATAAATGGCCTGCCGTGCAATTTCATTTGGTCCAATTGCCTGGCCGCTATTAATACAGGCATAAACAGCCTTACTGTTTTCCGCTGTCATTTGCCAAAAAGGGTATTTAATAATCATGGGGGTATTTCCACCCACGCCAAGCTCCAAAAATAAAATGTGCAAGTCTCTGTGACAGCGGATAAAGCTGTCATACCGGTTTGCGGCGGCATACCAGCCCTGATCCTGCACAAAAGTATGGTCGACCCGCAGATTCATTGTCATCGGCGCGCCGCAAACCGGACAATACGGCACCAGCTCAGATGGAATTTTCATATCTTTCTGCGCAGCAACCATCTGCCCAATCTGTGTTTGATTATCATAGGTCTTTTCGTGGCAGGCTTTGGAGCACTGCCAGAGGCCGTAATCGCCTTGTGTGTAAAACAGGCGCTTTTTATTAAACCCTGCAAGCTGAAACTGGTGGTCTACATTGGTGGTAAGCACAAAGTAATCCTTATCCCCTATCAATGCGAGCAAATCCAAATAAGGTTTGCCAGGAGCAGCGGCATAGCGGTTTAGATAAACATGCCTTGCCCACCATGCCCAATATTCCTCTAACGTATCAAAAGGATAAAAACCGCCTGCATACATATCGGTTATCCCATACTTTTGCCGAAAATCTGAAAAGTTTTTTTCAAACCGTTCCCCGTTATAGGACATTCCCGCGGAGGTGGACATTCCCGCACCGGCGCCAATTGCGATGGCATCTGCAGTTTCAAGCTCCTTTTTTAACTGCTTAATCTGCGCTGAGTAGCTTTCTGTAAATGCGGTAGTCGGTTTCTTTAAATACATTGAATATCACCTGAATCGCACTATGTGTTTGCGCTTTATAATTTTTTACCGTTTGTATGGCAAGCTCCGCTGCTTTATCATTGGGGAAACAGAACTCGCCTGTAGAGATGCAGCAAAATGCAATGCTTTTCACTCCGTTTTGCTCTGCCAGCTCCAAACAGGCACGATAACAGGATACCAGCAGATTTTTTTCTTTCTCTGCAAGTTTTCCATGAACCATGGGGCCGACGGTATGCAGTACATATTTGCACGGCAGGTTAAATGCCGGTGTAATTTTTGCTTTTCCGCTTTCTTCCATACGCTTTTGTTTTTTCATGAGTTCTGCGCAGGCCAAACGGAGCTGGATTCCTGAAAAGGTATGAATCGCATTGTCAATGCAGTTGTGACACGGAACAAAACAACCGAGCATTTGACGGTTGGCCGCGTTAACAATGGCATCGCAGCAAAGCGTGGTGATATCGCCTTTCCACAGATAAATTTCCTTCTGTAGTGGTTTTAGATCAGCAAAATTCGTTATACCTCTGCGCTGAATTTCCTCCTGCAGATAGGCATTTTGCACCTTTAAAAAATCCTTACATACAGGCTGGGGCATACGAATATTCAAAAGCGACCGAAGCAGGTTCTTCTGTTCCTGCTCGCCTGCCGGGATTTCTGTGCCTGCAAGCCGGGGCTGCTCATGGAGCAGGCTCTGAATTAAATAAAATCGCCTTGCTGCTTGCGTCATTTCTTTACCCCTCCCGAATTACAGCGTTTTGCGGACAGGCGTTTATACAGTTGCCGCAGCGTAAGCAGTTTTTCTGCCGGATAACGGATGGTATCGCCGTATAATCAATGCAATTTTGCGGACAAACCCTTGCGCAAATTTGGCAGCCGTTACAAGCGCTTGTGATAAAATAGCCTTCTTTTTCTTCTTTTTCCTGGCCTAAGACAAAGGAAAAACGCTCAATGGGCTTTTTCGAAAGGTCAAACCATTCGCCTTTGCCTTTATACAATTCAAAGACAGTAAGCGCCTTTTGTGATTCTTTTGTAGGGTAGATCTCTTTCATATATGGATTTTTTTCAAAAAGCTGCGGTAAGCAAGCGTTTCCAAGTTCCTTTACCTTTCCCCGTACAGATACCGCAACACAGGACATGGTATCTTCACCTTTTATGCCGGTCAGAGCCATATAGCCGCGGTTTTTCAACCGCTTATAAAGACCTTTGCCCCTTGCTGTGAGAAAATACAGGTTGCTTGCATAACTGGCCATTAGATCAAGCGCGCAGGTCACAGGAAAACCGTTTTCGTCCACGGTTGCGGCAACAACTGTGTGTATTTCCATTTCCAGATATTTTAAAAAGTCCGTTGCCGTCACTTTTATGCGCCTCCTTACAATTTTCATACACTGCTGCAAACGATTCTATAAAAGAAAGGGGGTATTGCGCCATAATTCTGGCTCAGGATTGTTTTTTCATTTAAAAAGGAAGGGGACTGCCATATTTGCAACAGCCCCGCATTTGTTTAGGAAAAAAAGAATCCTGCCGTCATATCCAGATAGTTTTGACCGCTGTATGCCGGGTATTGTTTTTGTACCTCCGCTTTAAAACTGTCTGCATCTGCACAGCTTGCCGCAATTTTTTTGAGATTCTCAAGATAGGCAATTTTAATTTGCGCATCCTTCAGATCTTCCGGCGTGTAGTGAGAGGTAAGGATCAGTCCATAGCCTTTTGCAATATAGTCTTTTAATTGTGCGATCATTTGGTCGGCATGACCGGCGCCTGCCACAATGGAATGACAATCGTGGCCGAGCATATGCGTATAAACGGCGTTGATTTCAGGAATTTCCACATCAAAGGCCTCCGAAGTCTGCTTAATAATGAAATCCACACCGCCAATATTAATTTTGCCCTCGCTGATCACATTGGTAATTTTATGGATGGAGCTGTCAAAAATTTTACCGAAAGCTGCTGCAAAGTTTTCGATCAGGGCCTTGCCGCCGCCTTTTCCGGAGTAATCTATCGCATTTTGCGTTGCATATTTGGGGGTTTCCGGCAGGAAAGCAGCGCCTGCGCCGTGGTAAGCTACAAACATACCTGCAACCTCCATATCTTTCAGGTAAGCCGTAAGTGCTTTAATATTATCAAAAAAACAGGGGGACTCGATGACCACCACTTTACCGTTTTTTTCAATAATAAAAACCTCATTGTCAATCAGGTCGCCTGTCTTATAGGCATGCAATTTTACTTTGCCAAAGTCGTAAATATTGATCTCGCCTTTTTCGAGCTTAACCGTTTTAAATGTCTTTTTGTCCATGGTAAATCCCTCCATAGGTATGTTTCAAATTTTTTGCGCTTTGGAACGGCCGTTTCCCCAGCTCTTGCCTTTATTATACGCAGGCTGAATGGATTGTAAAGTACGCACTTTTTTGTAACTAACCCCCATAAGAGGTAACGATTGCCGGTTTTACGGGCTTTTTCGGGAGAGAATTTTTTCTCTCCCGATTTTTACCCAACCAAATCCATCTTAATTGGGCAGGTTCATCTTCCCTGTAAAAAAGAGCGCCGATAAACCTGTGAGACGTCAGGTTTATCGGCTTTGTGTTTATGTACCCAGTTTTTTTGACGACGGGTATGTGTAAACTCTCTGCGCCGTTTAAGGTTTTCCGTTAACATTTCCAGAAGCAGAGAAAATCATTTATCAAGCGCTTATTCCCTCTAATTCCACCGCTGGTTTTTCTGCTGCCGAAAGGAGGGCGCAAGATCCCATGTGTTCCCGTAATGTTGCAGCCTCTAATTTGCAGTTATATGCAAATCGCCTTTTTTCAGCCTGAAAACAACATCCGCCTGCCTGGCCAGCTCCCCGGAATGAGTGACGACCACCACACACTTATTCATCTGATGCGCGCTCTCCTTAAGGATCTGTGTAATATCCTTCGCGGTATCTTCATCCAGATTGCCCGTAGGTTCATCGGCCAGGATAACCGGTGCCTCGCTGGCAAGCGCCCGTGCGATGGCCACCCTTTGCTGTTGCCCGCCGGAGAGCTTCAGTACATTGCGCTTTGCCTCGTCTTTTGTAAGACCTAAACGCTCCAGAATGGGCAGCGGCGGCAATTTGGAAGTCAGCGCCACATTTTCCGTGGGCGTCAGATAATCGATCAGATTGTATGCCTGGAAAATAAAGGAGACATGGTTTCTCCGGTGCTCGGCCAAACCGCTCTCAGCAATATTTTTTCCATCAAATAAAATCTGGCCGCTGTCTGGGCTGTCCAGACCGCCAAGCAGGGAAAGCAGGGTGGTTTTTCCACAACCGGAGGGGCCGAGAATTGCGTGGATCCTGCCCTGCTCCATCTGGGCGCTGATTCCCTTTAAAACTTTCTTTTTATTGTTATAGGCATATTGGACATTCTGGATCTCCAAGATACTCATAAGCAAAAACCTCCTTAATTCATCTTTGTCAATATCTCTTTTGGCTTTAGCCGCAGCACAGGGAGCGCGGCAAGCGTCACAGACAAAACGATCAGCGGAATCCCGGCTCCACACAAAAGCAAAATATCCTGTCCAGCTACGTTTATCTGTATCTGCGTCAGCTCAACAATATCTTGCGTCTGCTCTGGTTGCTCCGTTTGTGTGAATTGGGTTGTTTCATATTCTGGTGCGGCGGCCTGTTTTAGCAAATGTTCCCCAACGCCTCCGGCAATACCGCTGCTGCAAGCCGCTGCGATAATAAACGCACAGACGGCAATTAGGCATACCTCTGTCAAATGCTGGAGCAGGACATTTCCTTTTCCAATCCCCATTGCCACATATACGCCTGTTTCATGCACCCGGCTGCGCGCCCACAGAGCAAAAATTAAAAGAAGCAAACCGGCGCTGACAGCTAAAACAACAAGAGAAAGAACCCATACAATCTCTTCCAGTGTTTGTAAGGAATCTCTGGCATTTTCATAGTCCACAGCATGTTTTGTGAATGTGCATTTTTCCCATGCCACCCCGTCGATTTCCTGTATCTGTTCAATTAAAGCATCCAGTGTCTCCGGGTCATCCACTTGGAAATCTGCAGTTTCGCAATAAAGCAAACTGTTTTCAGGAAACAATTGAGAATAGCTTTGATGGTCCACAAAGATGGTGTTCTGATAAAATATGTGTGAAAACAGCGTATCTCCTTCCTGCGGCCTGGTGTTCTCAAAAATACCAATAATCTTTACCGGGACGGTTTTATCTGCGGCACCTTCAGCGTTCATTGTATCATCCGATACCATTTGCCGGTTCAACCCCAGTCGTATCGTGTCTCCAATCTGCAAATTGTTTTGCTCGGCAAGCCAGCGGTGGATCACCGCCGCATGCGCCTCGCCGTCGGTGATCGGGCTGCCCTCCAAAAGTGTAAAACCACTCTCTGTAAAAAGCTCGTCTTGCTCTGAGAAAGAGTCCGCTACCACCTTTCCTGCATGTTCAAAGCCTTCCACAATCTGAAAAGCCCCGGCTGTCATAATTTCCAGCGGTGTTCCATTTGCATGCGAATACGCCGCGTAGGAAGTGGAACGTCCATTATATTCTTTAATTCCCGGAAGCTGCCGGATGGCCTGTACCACATCGCCGGTAAGTTGCCCATTGCTTGCTTTGGCATCAATGGTAAAAGAGCCTTTCAGAGATCGCCGGACATTAAGCGCTGCTGTTTCTGTGGCCCTTTGAATGGAAAAGCAGGTTAAAAGCAAAATACCGATTACCAGCAAAATAGAGAAAAGTAAAAGCGTTTTTCCTTTTTTTCGGGCGTTATGTAGAACCGCCCGTTTGAACCAATGCATTGCGTGCCTCCTGTTATTCCATCATGGAAAGTATTTCTTTGGGTTTGTACCTGAAAACAGGGATACAAGAAACGAAGATTGCCGCGGACAGAATGAGAGTACCGCCAATACACACCGCCGCAAAATCTCCTCCTGAAACAGCCACGCTGCCAGCTGCGATATTTGAATCAAACAGGCTGCCTATCCATCCGGCAAAAAATTCACTTAAAAACCATGCGCTGCAAAATGCGGGAATTGCAATCAGCGCGGTTTCTACCATATGCTGGAACAGCAGCGCCGTTTTGGAAATACCCATTGCCATCAGAATTCCCGTTTCCCGAATCCGGCCTTTTAACCAGAAAAACAGAATCAGGGTAATAATTCCGGCGCTCATAACCACGATAACAAGTATCAAAGTGTGGATTAAAGTTGCTACGTTCGACATGGAACCTGCGGCGCGCTGGTATACCTCGTTGTTGGCCGATACAAGAAAATTATTCCAGTTGACGCTGTCAATTTTCTGCACGTCCTGAATAATACCATCCAGCCGTTGTGGGTCGTCTACATAGAAATCTGCGTATTGATAACCATACTGCTCCTCTTCACCCACCCAGTCCGACAGGGACTGCACTACGCGAATGGGGGCGAAGACGTAATTTTCATAACGGTCGGAAGGAGACAGGCTGTTTATGTCGTCCTGGGTTTCGATGATTTTGAAAAGCCCCACAATCTCCACATCTTCGCCCTTGTCGCCGGCGTTGGCCGCTCCGGTTGTCCAGTTTTGCCGGTAAAGTTCCACCTTGTCTCCCACAGAAAGCCCATGTTTTTTTGCCAGGTCTTCGCTGATGAGAATGCCCTTGTCGTCTTGGTCGGTGAGGTGCCGCCCCTGGGTAAGCTGAAAGCGCTGGCTCAAAAAGAACTCGTCATATTCTGTAAAAAACGATCCTATGGTCGTTGACGTAAAATCCAAATCGGTGCCGTCCCATTTGGAGGACGAATAGATCATCTGGAGGGACTGGCCGGATGTGTCTTTCAGATCGTAATAGCCGTAGTTTTTTGCAGTGTAGGCCGTAATCCCATCTATTTTCAAAATTTTGTCAATCATCTCGTCGTTCAAAAACTCCTGCTGGATAATCGAGGTTCCACCTCCTATGTTGTTCATGCTGCCGGTGGCAAGGTTCCGTTCCACGGTAAAGCTGGCCCCGGTCGTCCCCCGCAGCTCTGTGGAGGTGTTTTCGGAAGCCTCCATAACAGACAGCCCACTTAATACAAATGTGGCAACGAGCAGCAAAATTGCGAACAGAAGCGCGGTGCGCCCCATACTCCGCAGGGTGTACAGTCCCGCCCGTTTCAGTAAATTCATCGTTTTATCAACCTCCTGTATTTGATAAAACAATCCTACAGAAGAAAAATGGAGTTAAGGTGGAGCCCCGGAGTATTTTAAGTGAAGTTCCCACATGGAAATAAAAAACCGGGAGGTCTTCACAATGAAAATCTCCCGGCCGGGCGGAAATGCTGTTTTGTTTTTGTGCAGGGTAAGACAGGTTCAGATATTCAGCAGGCGGTATTAAAATTTGTCAGATTTCTTTGATAATTTTATTGGAACAGCTAAAATAGCGATGATGGAAATTACAGATAGAAGCAAAAAAATTATTATTGTCATTTCTATACTTGCTTTAACAAAATACAACAATGCAGAAACAGCAATGTTAACAACTGCAAAAGCGGCACATAAATTTCCAGCCATATTATTGGCATAGTCCCACTTTTGTTTATTCTCCATAATCCTCTTATCATGGTATCCAACTCTAAAATCCGGAAAATTTGAATGTTTCCTTTTTAATACAAAAGCCAAAATACCTAAAATCAGTGCAAATACCACAAAAAGCAATTGCACAAAGCATTTCATAAACGATTTCTCCCCCGGTTCAATTTTTATTTGCTTTTTTGATTATACCATACGCAGGCTCCAAATTTTACCGAAAAACCGCCGTGAACCGCACACCGCTTTCCGTATTTTCCAGTTTATGCGGAATCCCATGGTGCTCGAGAATTGCCTTTGTGATATAGAGCCCCAGGCCGCTGCCGCCGCTGTTACGGTTGCGGGATTTATCCACCCGGTAGAAGGGCGTAAAGATCCGTTTTAAATCTTCTTGCGCAATATGGACGCCTGTGTTTTCTACGGTAAATACTCCATCCCGCAAGGATACAATAATTGTGGCTCCTGCCGGAGAATAGGCCGCCGCGTTGCCGATTACATTGGAGAACGCCTTCTTCAGCAACCGTCCGTCGCCCGCATAGTGGAAATCCGGCTGGATGTCCAGGCGCAGTTTCATTTGTTTATCCTCGATCCGTCCTTTTACTTTCCGGCAGCTTTTTTGCAGCGCCTGGCTGATATTCAGGTCAGAGCGCACAAGCTGAAAATCGCTGCCGCCCATTCTGGCAGCCAAAAGGATTTCCTTTACGATTTTCTCCATGTCACTGGTTGTTTTCAGGCAGTGACGCAGATAAGCGTTTCTGTCCCTGTATTCGCCTACCTGATAGAGCATTCCCTCCAGTTCGCCCTTAATGATGGCGATGGGGGTTTTCAGCTCATGGGATACGGAAGTGAAGAAATCAATTCTTTGCTTTTCCTGCTCCCGTTCTTTTTCAATGTCCTGTTGAAGCTGCTCATTGGCTGTTTGCAAACTGGCCAGGGCATTGCTCAACCGCTGGGACATTTCATTCAGGCTGAAAGCCAGAACGCCGATCTCATCCTTTCGCTTCACATTGCACTTCCAGGTCATATCAAGCGTTGCCATCCGTTTGGCCACACTGCAAATATTTACCAGCGGTTTTGCATAATAGCGGGAACAGATAAGCGCACCGACGACGGAGATCAAAAGAATCATGGCTGCAATAAAAGGAAGGAGCTTCAGCAGTATATCGCTGGATTGGGATATTGCCACAAGGGAAACAATGGCAGAGAGCTGAAAGGTGCGTCCGCCCTGCCGAAAGAACGCCGAACAGCTCATGGACGGAGCAGGTTGTCCACTCCCCTCGTCATTGGCGAAATTCACGGAAAACACATCGCCTCCGCTTTCATCATTAATTTTAACAGTGGCATTATTCTTCATGGAAAATTCCAGCAGGCTTTCAGAGCTTTCCCCCCAGCCCTTTTTCTCCAATATTTCAACCAGACTGTAAAAGTCTGATGTTACCTGGCTTTCCAGCTCAGCATAATAATTTTTCGGCAGAAAGATCATCACCATGGCGTAAATTATAATACAGCAACCCACCAGCAGCGCCAGCATAATGAGAAAGGTTTTTGCCTGAATACTTTTACGGATTTTCTTTCTCAATTTTATACCCCACCCCTCTAATGGTTTCGATGTAGTTTACGCCTAATTTTCTGCGGATATTTTTGATATGGGTGTTCACAATTTTTTCATCGCCAAAATAGTCATACCCCCAAACAGCGTCCAGCAGGTTTTCCCGCGTGAAGACTCTCCCCTGGTTTTCCAGAAGAAGCTTCAATATTTCAAACTCCCGTGTTGTGAAAAATCTGTTTTCCCCGCCAACAAGGACGGTAAAACTGTCTGTATCCAGGGTAATTTCCTTATAGCGAATCACAGCGGATTCAGTCTGACCGCCCTGTTCAACCCGGCGCAGCACCGCCTCGATATGCCGTACCACAACAGGCATGGAAAAGGGCTTTGTGATGTAATCGTCTGCCAGAGCGTCAAAGCCTTTCATCTGGTCGGCGTCATCATCCAGGGCGGTCAGCATAATAATTGGGACGCGGCTTTCTTTCCGCAGTATCTCGCAGACGGCAAAACCGTCTATCTTTGGGAGCATTAAATCCAGCAGCACCAAATTTGGATTATACCTGTGGAATTTTTCAATTCCGTCAATTCCGTCGCCGGCTAATATGACTGTATATCCTGCGTCCTCCAAAAACGCCCGGATAATCTTCTGAATGGATTTTTCATCCTCTACCACTAAAATTGTTTTGGGCATTGCGCGCACCTCCCAATAATAGTGTACCATATAAAAATGGAGTTTGGGTGGAGTAAGTATGACTTTAAAAAAAGGCGGCTTTCAAAAGCCAGAATACTGTAAAAAATTTTTGTAATGATTTTCTCTCTTAAAAATGGATTATGGACAAAAGAAGAGAACATCCCAGACAGTCTGGGATATTCCTTTCTTTCTTTATTTTCTATTATTTATTGGATCTTTTTCGGGAAGAGCATTGTCACAGCAAAACCACGGTTTATGCCGTGGTCAAATAGAACTGTTCCGCCATGCGTATGCATAATTTGCTGGACAATCAATAGTCCCAGCCCGTGTCGCGGCTCTGTCGTTCCGTGATCACTCATCATATAGTGCGGCGTACTGCGCAGCTTTTCCAGCTGTTCATCGGTAATTCCTACTCCATCGTCTGAGACAATAATACAGCGCTGCGCTTCCTCATTGCGAACCTCCAGCGTAATGTGGCAGCCATTTGGGTTGTGGGTCTGTGCGTTATGCAGCAGATTGTTAACCGCCCGATGGAGTAAATTTTTATCTCCCTGAATGATACAGGGCGGCAGGTTATCCGACGTTCTCCATTCTAATGGATATTTCCCATTTAAATCCGCATTGATAAAATCTACGGCGCATTTCCTTGCCACTGCCACCAAATTAACCGGAACCGGTTGCAGCGGCTGCATATTATATTCTAATTTAGAGGATAAATTCAGGTCGTTAATTAGATTCTTTATTTTCAGACCCTGTTTCTGAATGATAGACGCTTTCTTTCGATCTTCTTCTGAGAGTGTGCTGTTTTCTTCCAGTTGCCCGGCATACCCCAGCACCATAGAGAGAGGCGTGCGGATGTCATGGGAAACGCCGGAAATCCAGTTGGCCCGGGCAGCCTCCTTCTTTCTCAGTTCACAATCCTGCCGCATGAGCTTTTCGGAGCCGCGGTTGATTGCAGCAGCCAACTCCGACAGCAGGCCCTTTTCTTTGATATAGACTTCTTTGCCCTCCGGCAAATCCTCAATTCCCGCTACGATAGGCCTTACCGATTTTAAAACACCCGATGTAGATACAAAATAAATCAAAAGGATCGCCAGAAAATTAACTGCCAGGAACAGTAAAACAATTTTTGGCGCATCGGCAATCAGCTGATAATCAAAAGCAGGCCACATGTGCTTCCAGTACACATCCTTGGGGTGTCCCATAAAGATCAAGTCATCCCCGAAAGCAGCAGTTGTAGTAGGGTAATCCTCAATATACCCGCGCGTATAGTAAGAGAGGTCCGCCGCTGTGTAATGAAGCGGCACCCCTTCCGGCAGGTTCTCGCTCTGCCAGATTACATCACCGGTTCCATTTTCAACCAAAATTGCCCAAGCGTTTCTTTGCTGTAAAATTTCCCGGCCCTTTTCTGAAAGTGTATATTTACCGCTTTCTGTTTCCAGCAATTCGCTCCCAAGTTGTTCGGCAGCCTCCCACCCGCCGGCGTTAGACTCTGATTGGAAAAATACCAAAATAAGCAGCAGAATATTCAATATAAACAGACCGATGAACGAAAAAAGCAGAATTTTTACAAATCGACGGATGAGTTTAAACGTACTTTTCATTGCTTATCCCTCCAGCATCAGCTTATACCCCAGTCCCTTGACGGTAATCAGGGATACGGGCTTAGAAGGGTTTTCTTCGATTTTCTCCCGAATCCGGCGGATATGCGCCATCAGGCTGTTTTCATAGCCAAATGGATTGTCGCTCCAGGCCGCCTCGCACAGCTGGTCAATGGTGACAATCCGGCCGGCGTTGCGATAAAGCGCCTGCAGAATATCATGTTCCTTTGCCGTCAGCGGCAGACGTTCTTTGTCTTTGACCACTTCCGCCCGTGAAAAATCAATCTGGCTCCCAGCAAGCTGCACCAGCGGATTTTCTTCCTTATAATACCGACGAAGAATAATCCCCACCCGCAGCAACAATTCCTTTGGAAGAAAAGGCTTTACCATGTAATCGTCCGCGCCCAGCCCCAGGCCGCGAATTTTGTCCTCGTCCTCTCCGCGGGCCGTCAGGAACAGTACGGGGATTTCGGTAAACGTCCGCAACCGTTCAAAAAGGGAAAAACCGTCCCCATCCGGCAGCATAACATCCAAAACAGCCAAATCAGGTTTCCATTCCCTTGCAGTGGAAACCGCTTCCGCTACGTTGCCCGCCGTCCGGATCAAGGTATATCCGTCCTTTTTTAAAAAATCAGATACCATATTCAATATCTCCGCTTCATCGTCCACGAGGAGAATTTTTTTCTGTTTAAAATAGCTGTAGTCCATATTTGTTACCTCCTGTCCCCATTATATCATAGAAATTCCGTTTCTTCTTCCGGTATTTTAAAATGTAAAGTAAATGTAAGGTAGCGAGAAGGTTGAGACAAGGTTGCCGGTCTATACTGATGTCATCACAGGAAAGGAGTATGTGAGACATGAATATTATCGAAACACAAAATCTGACCAAAACCTATGGGGACTTTACAGCGGTGTCCCATTTGAATCTGCATATTCAAAAAGGCCGCGTCTATGGGTTTCTCGGTCCTAACGGCGCAGGAAAATCTACTACCATGAAGATGTTTCTGGGACTTACCCATCCCACGGAAGGAAACTTTTACATTGACGGAAAAACCTATCCTTCCGACCGTGTGGCCATTTTAAAGGAGGTCGGTTCCTTTATTGAGGCACCTGCCTTCTATGGCAATCTGACCGGAGAGGAAAACCTGGAGATTATACGCAAAATTCTCGGCCTGCCCAAAAGCAGCGTTTCCGACGCACTGGAGCTTGTAGGGCTTACCCAGTTTCGCAAACGATTGGCTAAAAAATATTCTCTCGGCATGAAGCAGCGGCTGGGGCTTGCAGGCGCACTGATCGGCCAGCCGCCTATCCTTATTCTCGACGAGCCGACAAACGGCCTTGACCCGGTGGGCATCCACGAGATTCGCACGCTGATTAAATCCCTCCCCCAACAGTTTCATTGTACGGTGCTTGTCTCTTCCCATCTGCTGGCGGAAGTAGAATTGATAGCGGACGATATCGGGATCCTCAACCACGGCCGGCTGCTGTTTGAGGGGACAATGGAGGATTTGAAAAGCAGCGCCCGTTCCGCCGGATTCCCCACCGACAATCTGGAGGATACTTTCCTTGCCATGATTGACGAGGACAACCGAAGAGGAGGCGCTGGAAGATGACACTGGGACTGGAAACAAAAAAACTGAAACGGACAGGGTATTTTCCTGTTTTTCTGGCTGGGGGACTGCTGGCGGCAGCGTTTCCGCTTATGAATATGCTGGGCCGCTCTGAAACCTTTACCTCCCTGCCGGGAGACCCTTTTGCCATCCTGATGGACGCCAACTGGCAGATGATGGCCATGCTCAATATTTTAGTATCCATCTGCGGCGCCTGTATGATGTACCACACCGAGTATACCAACAACGGCGCGCAAAAAATGGATGTGCTGCCTGTTCGGACAGGAAAACTGTTTGTAATGAAGTTTATAATCGCCGCCTTGGTGTTTGTTCTGATGGTCGCCATAGAAACTGCCGTTCTTGCCGGATGCGCTGTTCACTGGTTTCCCGGTTATGAAATTGACATGTTAGAGCTTCTGAAAAGTGTAGGCTTCCAGTGGTTTGTCGCCCTGCCCACAGTCATGCTGATGCTGGTGATTGCCTCTGCCTGCAAAAACATGTGGATATCTCTTGGAATTGGCGTGATTTTGGTATTTACCCTGTCTATCTTTCCGCAGGATAATCTGGTCTTAAACCTGTTCCCGTTCAGTTCTCCCTATCAGAGTTTTTCCGCTGCAGCAGAAAACAACCGTATTCCTCTGTTTATAAGTATTTGTGCTGCAGAAACAGTGATTTTGGGGTTGCTGGAGCCAGTTTATCAAAAAGTCAGGAGGTGTACAGAATGAACTTCTTTTCTTTTGTAGGCGTAGAACTCAAAAAAATACGCCGCTCCAAAATCCTGTTGATTCTGCTCATACCGGTTACAATCATGTGGATCCCCAGCATCGTCAATTCCCATATGATTTTTGACACGCGCGGGATCAACATCTCCCCGGAAAATAATTTTCTTATTCAGGGTTTTATGGGCATGGCCTGGTTTATGATTCCTGCGTCGCTGGTCATCTGTACAGTACTGCTCATTCAAACGGAACGCTCTCATAAGGGAATCCTCAAAATGCTCTCCATGCCGGTGAATACCGCTAAGCTCTGTCTGGCTAAATTTGCAGTGCTTATTCTGCTGGCCTTTGCCCAAATGGTCATGACAATCGGCGCCTATTACATCAGTGCGGCCGCCGCTTCTCACATTCTGAATTATCCCTTCGCCTTGGAACCGCTTTATGTCTGCCGGGTCGCACTGAGCCTTTATGCCGGGGCGATTCCCATGGCGGCGGTATTCTGGATGATTGCCAATTTGATTCAGACGCCGGTTTTTTCGGTAGGAATTGGCTTGGCTTCTATTGTTCCATCTGTTCTGGTTATTAACACGAAGATTTGGTTTGCCTACCCGATGAGCTACTCTTTTTACCTGCTGATGGTGGAGTATGGAAAAGCTGCTGAAGGAATTTATGAAACCCAGATCGACTGGCTGCCCTGGCTACCGGTTGCCGCTGCAATCACTATAATTGCGCTTGCTGTTGCCTGCATGCGGTTTGGCGCTGCTGAAAGGAGATAACGATAATGAAAAACAAAATTTGTACTGCAATTGCTACGATTATGCTCTTTATCCCGTGGACGATCCTTCCCCTGCGCACCTTTGACTGGGCGCTGGAATCCCCAGTAGCGGAAATTATGGTTTACAGCTATGCCGCTTTTATGATTTTCTCCGGGGTCTTCTCCATTTTCACCTTCACCAAAGGAAAGGTTAAAAACAAATGGATGCAGGTCTGTACCGTGATTAATGGAATTTACGCGGTCGGCGCAACGGCCATTCTTTGTATGGCGATTTTCAACCTGTTATAAGGAGGGGCTTTTGATCAAAAAAGGGCATGGATTGCCGTTGTTTTGATGTTCTGCCTGGTGTTTATCCTGGCAGGCCGCAGCAAGGATTTTATTTTGGATGGATTCAATGATCTGCTCCACCATGCCAGCCAATACGCCCTGACCGACGAAAAAGCCCTGCAGGGTGAGAGAATGAAAGGTGTGGACACCTACACGGTTCTTATACAGCCAAATACGATGGCTTCAACGGCGCTAAATATCTTTTCGGTGGTACTGGGCTGAATTGGAAGAATTTCTGCAATCGGTCGTAGCTTTTTGTTTTTACAGGCCTTGACAATCATTTTTTATTCCATTACTCTGGTAATAGAGCTGCCGGCTGCTCTCATTTTACATAAAAGGAGAGCAATAGAATGTACCATAAAAGATTTCAGGGGAACCATTATAAAATTGGATTTCAGTGGGGTTCTCTGCTGGCAAAGCACGGAAATTTAATTTTAGACCACATTCCTTTTCCTATTACCGAAGAACGAATTCAGTTTGCACAACAATGCAAGCCTGTTTACCAAGAGTATTTCCCACAGGTATTAGAGGAAATTCAGGGAATCGCAGACGGGCAAGGGTGCTCTGCAGAGTATTTGCAGGCGGTTTTATTCAGCATGTACGCCATGCCTCCGGCCCGCTGCTGTTCCTGTTTTGCAGTTTCAAACGGGGAGCACATTCTACTTGGCCGCAACAGCGACTTTCTGATTGCACTTGAAAAAAACAACGCAAATGTAATCTACCGGTTTTCTTCCGATTCTTATGCTTTTACTGGAAACACCACCGCCTTTGTACAGATGGAAGACGGCGTAAATGAAAAAGGACTGGCAATTGGTTTGACTTCTGTTGATCCTCCCTCCATCCAGCCGGGAATGAATGCAGGGCTTCTGCTGCGGTTTTTTTTGGAAAGATGCCAAACGACGGAAGAAGTCCTCCGCTGGGTTGAAAAACTTCCAATCAGTTCCGCACAAACCTTTACCATAGCGGACGCCCATGGAAATATTGCGGTATTGGAATGCTTTGCAGACGGCCTGCAGGTGATTCAGCCGAAAAAAGGCCGGCCTTATGTCTGCGCGACAAACTTATTCCACTCAGAGAAACTGGCTTCAAAAAACCGGCCTGACGTAGACACCTGGGAAGCGGAACCACGATACCAAACCATGGTTCGGCGTCTAAAACGTCATGCTTCTTTAATGGATTTGGATGAGGCGAAGGACTTGCTTGCAGGAAAAAACGGCTTTCTTTGCCAGTATGACAGAAAAACAGGAAAAGATACCGTTTGGTCTGTCATTTACGCTCTCAAAGAACGTCGCATTTACCGTGCGGAAGGAAATCCCGCACGGCGCGGGTTCAAAGAAGACAGACGTTTCTTCTTTCATTAAATCCAAATATATTATATTTTTATCTTTTCACATACAAAGTGACAAGAGGTTTAAAATTTATGTTACCGGTCAACCGTCCAATCTGAAATAAACGGGCTTATACACAAACTTAACCGCTCCCAAAGTCCTATAAAAAAGTGTATAAGGCGGCCAGGCGCTAAAAGCGCCTGGCCGCTGTTCCTTTCATTTAGATATTTTCTTCTTTTAAGACTAAAATAGGCGGAAAACATTTTGAATGAAAGCAGAGCATTTTACCTGCTTTGTATGGTGGAAGGCCCGTTTTTCACGGGCCTTTCTATCATTCGGCATGCGTTTGCAGATATTTCCGGTTTTACGTTTAAACTCTGAAACCTGTATTTTACAGGAACGGCCGACCTCTTCCGACTGACCGGTTCATAGTGCGGTTCCTTTCTTTGGAATGTAAAATAACTTCATATCCACTTTTTCCAAAGTCAGCAACTTTACTTTTTTATCAATGCCGCCTGCATACCCGGTCAGGCTTCCGTTTGTCCCCACAACTCTGTGACAAGGCACAATAATAGAAATTTCATTATGTCCAACGGCACCGCCGACCGCCTGCGCCGACATACGCGCAAGCCCTCGTTTTGCCGCAAGCTGCCTTGCAATTTCTCCATAAGTCATCGTCTGCCCATAAGGGATAGTACACAGAATTTCCCATACTTCATTTTGGAAGTCTGTGCCTGTAAAGTGAAGCGGCACCGTAAAATCCGGTTCTTTTCCCGAAAAATAAACGTCCAGCCATTGCTTTGCTTTTTTTAAGATAGGCAGTTCTTTTTCCTCATGTTCTTTGTCAAGATAAAGGGCAAAATATTTCTGCCCCTCAAACCATAATCCAGTTAAACCAATATTGTCTGCCGCTAATAGAATCCCACCAATGGGGGACGGATAATGACTGATATACTGCATATATCATGCCTCGCTTTTCCTAAAGTTTTGTATTTTAAATAATTTATTCTTGCTACAGATACTCTCCTGTACGGCTCTGCGGAGCGTTTTTAATTTCCTCCGGAGAACCAACGGCAATAATACTGCCACCTTCATTGCCGCCGCCCGGTCCCATATCGATGACATAATCGGCGTTGCGAATGACATCTAAGTCATGCTCAATTACGATCACCGTGGCGCCGTTTTGAATGAGCGTCTGAAAAACGCCGAGCAACGTTTGCACATCCAATGGATGAAGCCCTATCGTCGGTTCATCGAAAACAAATACCGAGTCCGACTGGCTCTTCCCCATTTCGCCTGCCAGCTTCAACCGCTGCGCTTCTCCACCGGACAGGCTTGGCGTTTGTTCGCCAAGCGTTAGATAACCCAGTCCAAGATTTTGCAAAACCTGCAGTCTTTGATGAACAATCTTCAAATCGCAGCAGGCCTGGAGGGCTGCGCGGATATCCATTGCCATCAACTCGGGCAGGGAATATGCAGCCCCCGCCTTGTTCTGGTACTTTACTCTGCCGGCGTCTTTGGCATAACGGGAACCTCTGCATTCCGGGCACGGTACCTCTACATCCGGCAGAAACTGTACGTCAAGGCTGATCACTCCCGTTCCATCACAGACAGGGCATCGCAGTTTTCCCGTATTGTAAGAAAAGTCCCCTGCTTTAAAACCAGACCGTTTTGCCTGCCGGGTTCCCGCAAAAATCTTGCGCAGCTCGTCATGTACGTTTGCATAGGTTGCAACAGTGGAGCGGACGTTGACACCAATTGGCGCAGCGTCTATCAGTTTTACCCTCTCGATTCCGTTTGCTTCAATCGCCTTTATGTGTTCCGGAAGTTTTTTCCCGGCGATTACAGCCTCCAGCGCAGGAACCAGGCTCTCTAAAATCAAAGTGGTTTTCCCGGAGCCAGACACACCGGTGACAACGGTCAGTTTTCCCTGCGGAACATCCACGGAAAGAGGCTTTACCGTATGAATTGCCGTTGTGGCCAGACGGATTCTTCCTTTTTCAAATATGGAGTTCTTCCCAGAGTCTTTTTTTGCGTATATCTGTTCCTTTCCGGAAAGGAACGGCCCGATCTGCGAGTTCACATTCCGTATAATTTCCCGAACGGTTCCTTCCGCAATGATCCGCCCGCCGTCCGCACCTGCATGGGGGCCCATTTCGACCAGCCAGTCTGCTTTCGATAAAATTTGTGTATCATGATCCACCAACAGAACAGAGTTGCCGTCTGCAATTAAATCCCGCATTACGGCGTGCAGGCCCAAGATATTAGATGGATGCAGGCCGATGGACGGTTCGTCCAGCACGTACAAAACACCGGTGGTGCGGTTTCTCACTGCACGGGCAAGCTGCATCCGTTGCCGTTCCCCAGTGGAGAGAGTTGAAGCCGCCCGGTCAAGGCTGAGATAACCCAGGCCAAGATCCAACAGTCTTTTGGCTACGGCCCCAAATGAGTCGCATATACTCTCTGCCATCGGCCGCATCTCTTCCGGCAGACATTCCGGCACGCCGGCTACCCAATCCACAAGCTCCGTAAGCGTCATTTTACAGGCCTCGGCCAGAGAAATCCCGCGCAGTTTTGGCGCTCTTGCCGCTTCTGACAAACGGGTGCCGCCGCAGTTGGGGCAAATATCTTCCTTTAGAAATTTTTCTACGCGTTTCATGCCCTTTTCGTCTTTCACTTTGGCCAGCGCGTTTTCTACAGTATAGGTCGCATTATAATAGGTGAAATCCAGTTCTCCCGCCTGGTTGGAATTTTTAGACTTATACAAGATATGCTTCTTTTCAGCAGGACCGTGAAAAACAATGTACCGCTCTTTCGCGGTTAAACTTCGAAACGGTACATCGGTACGAACACCCATTGCCCGGCAAACATCCACCATCAGCGACCACATCAGCGAATTCCATGGGGCAACCGCACCTTGCTCAATTGTAAGGGATTCGTCCGGCACAAGCGTGGCCATATCAACCGTGTGCACGATCCCCGTTCCCCCGCAGGCTTGGCAGGCCCCTTGGCTATTGAAGGCCAGTTCTTCCGCCGAAGGCGCGTAAAAGCGTACGCCGCATTTCGGGCAGACCAGTTCCTGCTCGGCCGCCACGGCAAATGCAGGAGCATGATAATGCCCATTTGGACACTGGTGGTTTGCCAGCCTGGAAAACATCAGTCGGAGGTTGTTGAGCAGTTCCGTTCCGGTTCCGAATGTACTGCGGATACCCGGAACACCTGGGCGCTGGTGCAGTGCAAGAGCTGCCGGGACATACAAAACTTCATCTACCTGGGCTTTTGCCGCTTGCGTCATCCTTCGTCTTGTATAAGTAGAAAGTGCGTCCAGATAGCGCCTGGAACCTTCCGCATACAAAACTCCTAATGCAAGGGATGACTTCCCGGAACCGGATACGCCGGCAATCCCGACAATTTTATTGAGTGGAATATCCACATTAATATTTTTTAAATTGTGCACCCGTGCGCCCCGTACTTTTATTTTATTCACCATGTGGCGTCATCCTTTATCCTCTCATAATAGCAACTTATTGAAACAGCCGTTGCCTTTATTGGACGCAATCTCCATTCCAAGCAGTCTTTCAACGCTTTTGCAGCCATCCATGATAAATGCCCGTACCAATTTCCTGTTTTTATCGCTGCAACCCCTCTGCCTTCCGGTAGCAGCGTTTCTGTAATGTTCAGCATATTTTATATTGCCTTCCGTTGACACTTTCTGTCTAAAACGCCATGATAATACCTTTCTTTTATAAAATTCACTGTATTGTAAATATTCACTTTTGTCAAGTGAATAAAACGAATATTTTCTGAAATTTTCAAGCTCTGCAATTTTTTCGGCGCCCAAGCTGTTTATTGTTTCGATAAAAGAACAAAGAGAAAAAAGGATACATTGACTCAAAAACCGATATATAGTAAAATCAGTAAGAAAGATTCAAATGGAAACTATTTGGTCTGGAGGTTTAATATATGCGCGAAAAAAGAGATGTAAAAGCGTTGCCCGCCTGCCCGGTGGAAACAACCCTGGCACTGATTGGCGATAAATGGAAGGTGTTGATTTTACGCGATTTGTTACCTGGTACAAAACGGTTTGGAGAATTGAAAAAATCTATTGGCAGTGTATCACAAAAGGTACTGACCGCGCAGCTCCGGGACATGGAGGAAAACGGCCTTATCAGCCGCAAGGTGTATGCAGAAGTTCCACCAAAAGTAGAATACACGCTTACAGAGCTTGGACAAAGTTTAAAACCGATTCTTGACGCTATGCAGACCTGGGGAGAAGGATATAAATCTTCCATAAATTAATGCCCAAACGGCGGATATCTGTAAAAACAGAGTATCCGCCGTTTGGATTTTAAGTATTCACTTTTCGCAAAATTTCCGTTGCAAATTCATGTAATGACTGCATGGGCATGCAGTATACTGTTTATCTTCCAATTCTCTAAAACGGTTTGTCTGATAGTATTGTTTTCTAATTATTGATATGAACGGAAATTTTCTGTTTTTCAAATTTTGTAAAAAATCCAGTAGAAGCCAGCCCGATTATGCACACAATCAGACCGCTTGGAATCAACACCCAATAGACACAGTCTGAGAAGTGGTCAAACAAGGCTCCGTAAACAATTTGTCCGGCCGGTTGTGCACACATAGAGAGCGTAAACACGTAGGACATCACCTTACCCATCAGGTGTTCCGGTGTGCATTCCTGTATGACAGAAATGGCGTAGGTAGAGAAAAAGCTGCACCCAAGCTGGCAAACGCAAAACATAATGAGCAACAGCAGATAGCGGAAAAAAGCACTTGTCGGAAGTAGGAAAGCAACACCGCATGGGATCAGGCAGCATCCAAAAGATACCAGTACGATAGTAAAATGACGCATCCGCAGTTTTTTTGCCAATATTGCAACGCCCAGACTGCCCAAAATAGACGCAACGCCCATGGCACTTTCTGCCACGCCATAATGTGTGGCGGAAAGACCCAACACTGTGCGTACCAAATAAGGAAAGCCCACCACAGCAGTGCCCACCACAAACAGGCTCACCATTGCAGCCAAAAGAAGCAGCTTCAAAATGCCGGGCTGTTCCCGACGCAAAAAGCGCATACTGACTGCGAAATCTTCCTTAATAATTGCGCCAATTTCCATTTTATGCGCAGGCTTTTGGTAGTCCAGCCGGATAAAGCATTCCAGAAAGGCGGTCACGAAAAAACACACGACCGCAGCATAGAATACCGGCTGGATCCCAAATGCGGTATAGAAAACACTGCCCAAAAACGGGGTAATGAGCGAGGCAATGGATGCTACCTGACTAACAACTGCATTCCCCTTTACAATATTGTCCCCGGAAAGCATTTGCGGAACGCATGCCTGCACGGTAGGTGATTCAAATGCACCTAGCACAGATAAAATGATAAGCAATGCGCCGATGACGAAAATATTCTGCCCAAGGAGCATAGCAAAACTGGCAATGAGTACCGAAAACCCGGAGAGGGCATCCAGCACCACCATAATGTTGCGGCGGTTTGCCCGGTCTGCAAGAATACCGCCGAAGGGAGACAGTAAAATTGTAGGAAGCATAGCCAGCGCCAGCAACCCTGCAAAAATAGAAGCTGAGCCAGTTTGCTCCAGCACGTACATGGACAGCGCAAATTTCAAAGTATAGTTTCCAATCAGCGAACTGATCTGCCCCAAAATCAAAAAGGTAAAATTATGGGTAAAAAGTTTCTGCTTCATCTTTCCCTCCTGAATATCAATATCCGCAGCAACTCTGTAATAAGGCCAACGACGCCGAATCCTGCACACCACATGGCGGCTGTTTTGTGGCCGCCACTCGAAAGGTGCTTTGCGCCAACCAAAAGCCCGATTTCAGCGGCAGTGGAAATCCCCCTTATGGTAAAGCGGAACAGGCGGTTTTCACTGTATTTCTGGGTTGCGCCTTTCTCTAAACACTTTGCCGCAGCCTCTATCCGGCATTCTAATCGCGCGGCCAAATCTTCTGCTTTTTGATCAAATTCTCTTTCTGTCATACATAGAACCTCCCATACAATAAAGGATTAAAATAGATATAATACATTTGCCGGTATGTAAAATACTAAAAAGTAAATATTTATAATACCGTCTGAATGTATGTATATCTTCAAAATAAAATTGCCTTACGGCAACTTTATTGTTCGTCTGGCATTTTTTCAAAAAACGCTTCCACCAAAATATAGATGGAATCGTCCATAAGAGGTACGCCCATCTTCTCCAGCATATCGCCAAGAAAATGGAACTTGTGCTTCATCCCCTCTTTATCTGTCGGAAACACAGAAGGCAGCAGCCATAAGCTGGTGAGCAATGGCATCAATTCTGCAATCTCTTTGGCATACTCGGTGTGCAGGGAGCCATCCTTATTCCCCTCCTCCAACAATTCCTGATAATACGGGGTTAAAATACGCAGGTTGGATTCGATCATCTCCACCAAAAGCCGGGGATTGCGCGTGAGAGGGATGGACTGTATGGTCATGCTGGTACGGGCTTCATCTGACTGATTCAGCCGGATGGCCTCCCGCAGCTTTTGCAGGCCGTTGAGATCCGAACGCTTTCTAACTTTTTCAAAGGGATTATTTGCCGAAAACATTCGGTCGCCTACTGCATCCATGATTTCCTCTTTTGATTTGAAGTGGTGGTAAACAGCTCCTTTTGATAAACCACCCAAATGGTCTACAATATCCTGGATGGTGGTACTCTCATACCCTTTTTCCAAAAAAAGGCGTTGGGCTGCGTCCAATATCTTTTCTACCGTTACTTCCGGATATTTGTTCCGCGCCATCTGTTTCCCCTTCTTTCTAAACATACCTTTAGTATGTATTATAGCAGACGATAAAGTTCATGTCAAGGTGCAGTATGTATTATTCTTTTAAAACGACAGTGATTGAGCAAATGGCGGTGCTGCCAGTTTACAACTTATAAATGAACTCTTCTGTAAATTAAGTGGCATATTATACCTTTATCCCTAAAAAAGGGCTAAAGCGTAATGAGCCATTAACCCGACACCGATTTTTCCCCTAATTATCCTTAATCACATGGTGCTAGCACCATGTATAAAGAACATTAACAAGGAAAATATCAATTCGCTACTCGCCCACCACTCTAATCAACAAATAAAAATTTACGCAAATAAAAGCTATTTCCTTTTCTTTCGTTGCAATTTTTTTGACAAATTATTGCCCTTTTCTTTCTTTTTGATATATGCACATCTTTTTTCGGCTATAAATACATAGTACCCATTAAGTTCTTGTACTTTTACGCCGCCAAAAACAGATGACAGTTTATTTTTGTACCATTCAAGGCGTTTCGTAACCATTACCATTCGCCCGCCAATCTGTAACTTTTTGAAACCAATTTCAATAAAGTGTTTCGCAACTGAAAAATCCGTATGGTACGGTGGATTAGATAATATAAGCGTGAAGTCATTTTCAATGATATTATCTAATCCGTTGCTTATTCTGGTATCAATATTAGGAACACCATTCAATTCAGCGTTTCTTTTTGCAAGGTTTACAGCTATTTCGGATATATCGCACATAACAACATTCTGTCCACCAATCTTTTTACCCGCCAAAATTCCCACAACGCCATAGCCACACCCTAAATCTAATACTTTGTCATTTTCGGAAAAATCTATCAATGAAAGCATTGATAATGTTCCAATATCAACAGCATTTGGCGAAAAAACCGTCGGTTCCGTTTCAAATACCAATGATATGTTTTTTATTTCTGTTTCAATCATGATATTTCACTCCTGCAAACTTTATTTTTTATTCGCAGACTTGCTTCAATGTGCATAATCCAGTGACGTGAAAATGGCATTTGGATTAAACCTTTTAAATCCTTATTGCACCAGTAATCAATGAGCCAGACCGTCTTTTCATCTTCACTGACTACGCCCAATGTGCGGACAGTTTCTTTGTCCTGCTCCGTATATTTTTTCTTCAAATCATCAAATGTAAATTGCTTTAACAGTTCAGACGTTGCTTTATCCACATCATACACATAATGGTAAAGCTCACATAAATCAAGCTCCTTAGAAAAATCGGCTATTTCCTGCTTTACCAATTCATTACCCGTTGTAATGATTGGGGAGTGCATACGTCTTTTGTAATTGCCTGCAAAAAATATCTGTTCATCTTTTGCAATAACAGTATGCGCAACAATATCCTCAATCCGAAAAATATGATAAAGTGAATATGATATTGTTTTACTGTGGTATCCCTCTGCACTGATAAACGGAATGGCGCACATCTGCTCTTTTGTCAAAGTATTTTCAAATTCGGATATCTGCCCTATCAGTTTTTCACGCAGTAACAGCAGTGTCATAATCCCATCACAAAAACTGTTCCTGCTTTTAATCTGCATTTGCATAGTTTTATTAAGTTCTGACCATTCTTTATTCATAGACATTCTCCGTAAATTTTGATTTATCCATATCTTTCACGTTTTAATTATACCACTCATACCCTCTATTTTCCACCATAAAATATAGGGCATGGCAACCGCACCATTACTTTCTTTTCCATATCCGTCATATCCTATCAATTCCCTTTCCTATCGGCTCATTTCAAAGCTACGCTTCAAGCGTTTGTCTGCCCTCTCCGTAAAATCGTCCGTTTTCGGTCTGCCGACAGCGGGCGATTTTTGCTTGTTGGGAAGTTTCCCAAACCCTCTGATTTCCCTCTCACTATCTACAACACCGTACAAGGCGGTTTTGCCGAAGTTTTGAGAGAATTTTTTTCAAATTTTTTCTTACTTTCTACTACGAAGAACGAGTTGAAAATGCCGAACAGCGAAACAAAAATCAACGTTGATATAGGATTGGGAATATGTTAAACTGTATTCGTCTCAGATTATTGTATCAGACAGAAAGAAGTGATTTGTATGTGTATCAACACAAAAAAAGAAACAAAGCTGTTCTCCATGCAAAGCCAGTAGATTGCGACGGTTGCATGGAGTAAAAATAGTCGCAAAATAAAAATGTTGGCTTTGCAACTTGACTATCATATCAAGGAGGAAGTCCGCATGAAATATCTGAACGCACAAGTTATTCTTCCGAAAGCATTGGTAAAAGAGCTGCAAACTTATGTTCAAGGCGGATATATCTATGTTCCTGTCGAGCAGGAACAGCAAAAACGTTGGGGAGAAGTTTCCGGCTACCGGCAGGAATTAGCGCAACGGAACCAACAGATAAAAGAGGAATATCAAAGTGGTACTTCTATGGAGTGTCTGTCTGAAAAATATTGCTTATCCTTATATGCTGTTCGGAAAATCATATATCAAAAGTAACCGTAAGGGGCTGCCAAGCGCAGCCTCTTATTTTATACCAATCGTTTCGGTATCGTACAGTGTATAGAATATCTATCTGAATGCCTGTAAACTAAAAGTGAAGCATACAAAGATTTTATGAAAGGCGGCTACTATGTGTACCAGATTTGTTTATCGCGGAAGCAACATAATAACAGGCTTTAATTTTGACATTGACCTTTCTGTATGGACGCATAAAGTAATGAAAGAAAAAGAGCGTTTCTATATCGGGATTTTGCGACCGGATGGAATTTATCATTCTTATCATGGAGTAAATCAAAATGGGAATGTAGGAACGCTATTATATGTGCATGGTAATTCTGCCGAAGCGTATCAAGACGGCGGCAACTGTATGACGATTGCCGATTTAACAGAGCAGTTTATCAAGGCGCAGATTTCCTTTGATGAGGTCCTTCAAATTGTTAAGTCGAAGAAAATTGTGTATGCGCCGGACGCTACCATGCAGGCAATGTTGTCTGATGTGCATGGACGCACATTGGTAATTGAACCGGGAATTGGTTACCGGGAGGAACAAGGTAAATATTCTTTAATAACGAATTATTCTTTGATGAAGCCGGAAAGTACGAGAGATTTTATTATACCGGGCGATAACAGGTATGAGCTGGCTTTGCAGTTATTAGATAGCTGTAAAAACAAATTTTCAGTTTCCGACGCATTTACATTACTTCACACAGTCCGACAAGAGGGCATGTGGGCGACTAGAGTTTCATTTGTTTACTCTGCAAACGAACAAAGCGTGTATTATACGGAAAATAATCACTTTGAGCATATCAGAAAATTTATTTTTCCGTTTGTCTAACAAGAAAGGAGCAGTTATGCCACAGAAAATTTATCCTCGTTCAAAGGACAAAGAAACAGTCTATTTAAAAAGTGTCATCAGCAATCCCAATATCATAATCGGCGATTATACAATGTATAACGATTTTGTCAGAGAGCCAAAGGATTTTGAGAAAAATAATGTTTTATATCAGTACCCAATCAACCAAGATAAGCTGATAATCGGTAAGTTTTGTTCGATTGCCTGCGGAGCAAAATTTATATTCAATAGTGCAAATCACAGTTTGTCTTCACTTTCTACCTACCCATTCCCCATATTTTTTGAAGAATGGAATTTAGATGTAAGGAATATCACAAAAGCATGGGATAACAAAGGCGATATTGTTATCGGGAATGATGTTTGGATTGGTTATGAAGCAGTTATTTTAGCAGGTGTCACGATTGGGGATGGTGCTGTTATCGGAACCCGTGCCGTTGTTACAAAAGATGTTCCCCCATATACAATCGTCGGCGGTGTTCCGGCAAAGCCTATAAGAAAGCGCTTTACCCAAGAGACGATTGATTTTCTCGTTAAAGTAAAATGGTGGAATTGGTCTGAAGAGCGCATTCGACAACACATAACCGAGATACAGTCAGGAAACATTGAATATTTGCGTTAAATTGCCGCACGACGACAAAAGAAAAAACGTCATACAGCGATCATTACTCATGCGAAAAAGTATTTTATGGGCGGCTTTGAAATATGGAGCCGCCTATTTCATTATGTTGACAAAAATGCCATGGCATTTTCCTGTATTTGTAATAGTCTTAAAGTATCAAAAAAAGCCTATTCCATATAACGGGATATTCCGGCTATCATTATGAATACACATATCATTCTACACAATTAAATAACTCATATTACCAAACACCTATGTGGTTTTGCGACTGCATGGGCGTTTGTTGTAATAGCCCCCTATTGGGAAGAAAGGGGGTGAGTTAGATGATTTATTCGAAAGAATACAAGGAGCATATCGAATACTCTTTTGCCGCTTTTTGTAAGGTGGTTCTCCACAATGCGGCAATAAACGCATACCGTGATTTCGGACGGAAGCAGAAACGGGAAATATCGCTTAAATACTTGATGTCGGAGACGTCGTTTGAAGCGTTCACAACAGATACTTATTTTGAACAATACGACCGACCGACTATCTTTGTTGCAAAAGGGCAAAAAATTGTTATCGCAAGCAAGCGATTAGCCGACACACTATCAAAATTGACCGAACAAAGACGTAATGTTTTGTTTCTGTACTTTTTCTTCGGTTATACAGACGCTCAAATCGGAAAAAAGTATGGACGAAGCAGAAGCACAGCGAATTACTGGAAATTAGCAGCACTAAAACAGCTACGAAAAGAAATGGAGAGATTAGAACATGAGGAACAAAAAGCTGATACCTTTTGAAGTGATTGAAAAGGCGGTCGCCGGAGAACCGGAATCTGTAAACGCTGTTTTATACCATTACAGGGGATACATAAAATATCGCTCTGTACTTCAAGGGCATTTTAACACAGACATTCAAGACAGATTAGAAACACAGCGCATCAAAGCAATCTTGCAGTTCCATTTTGACAGATAGTGAATAGCAAAGCCAGAGAAAGCCGTCAAGGATAAACTTCGCGCTTCGCGTCCTTGACGGTTTTCCCTGTCCTTGCTATGCGGCAATCAAGAGCGCAATCGGATAGACCGCTTGCGCTCCCTATGAATTATGGATTTTCTGAATGAATAATGATTTCTGTATTTCCGCTTCCTTTCTCTTCCGTTCCGACAGCTTATGGGTAGAGGAAACATTAAGAGACGGAAAGGAATGGAATGGGTAATTGATTAAATCCGTAATTCTTTAATCTTTACTTTATATATCTTTATTTAATTGCATTGGATTTTCCGACGTCGGATTACCCGATGTCGGAAAATCCAATATCGGGTAATCCAATGCCGGAAGCCATAACTACACATAAGCTTTGTTCTATGTAAACAGATATATAAATTGCCACAGTAATGTTACGCAGTAGAGGACAAAACAACCTTGATTTAAGCGGCTTACAGACACGAAAACATCAAAGGTAAAGGTTTTATACCTTTTCCCTCCTTTCCTGCTCCGTAGAGCCTTTCATAAAAATACTTGCGGTTTACACGCCTTGCTTGTACTAAGCATTTTTGCTTTTATCAAGTGGCTTGCAAGAAAATATTAAACTTTTTTGTTTCATTTTATCTTGACTTTCACTAAGCATATCTGCTATACTGGTCGTAGAATGAATTGACGACCAGTACAAGGTTCTGTCAAGCAGGAAAGGGTGGAGATTTTTGCAGAAAATACTACCCGACGCTTGACAGGTTCTTATACTGTGGGCAGTACATAAGCAAGGAGTGTAAACACTATGGCGATTGGTGAAAGAATACGCTTTTTTAGAAATTTAAGAGGTATGACTCAAAAATATCTTGGCATTCAGGTGGGATTTCCCGAAAAAACAGCCGACATCCGTATGGCTCAATATGAAAGTGGTTCAAGGACGCCTAAAGCTGATTTGACCAATACGCTTGCAACAGTACTTGAGGTATCTCCACAGGCTTTAACTGTACCCGACATTGACAGCTACATCGGACTGATACATACATTGTTTACGCTTGAAGACCTCTATGGTATGAGAGCAGAGAGAGTAAACGGCGAAATACATTTATGCTTTGATGAAAACAAGCCGACCACAAGCAAGTCTGCATTTGCAATGCTCGCTGCTTGGGCAGAGCAAGCCGAAAAATACAGAAACGGCGAGATTACTAAAGAACAATATGATAGTTGGCGCTACACATTTCCCGAACAGGACACCACGCAAAAATGGGCGAAAGTTCCGTCAAAGGAAGTCAACGATACAATGGTAGAAGCGTTCAAGGATAAACTGAAATAAAAAAACTAAAACATAAAGAGGTATCGTAATGGATATTTCATTCAAAATTAACGACGATAAGTTTAATTATCGTGTATGTGCTATTATGATAGACAATGATAAAATATTGGCTATGCACGATGAATGTTCACCGTATTACTATTTGCCCGGCGGTCGTGTGATGATTGGAGAAACTGCTGAACAGGCGGTAATTCGAGAAATTAAGGAAGAATTAGGTATTACTCCGAAAATCAGTCGCCCATTATGGCTTAATCAAGCATTTTTTAAAGAAGATGTTGATGGCTTGAATTATCACGAATTATGTATTTATTTTCTTATGAATATTACAGATACGGATTTGCTTAGTAAAGGTAACAAATTTACCTTGCAAGAGAGACATCACACACATAATTTTGAGTGGATAGAATTTAATCGATTAGAGAATGAGTATTTTTATCCATTGTTTTTGAAAAAGGAAATATATAACCTACCTTTACACTTTACTATCAGAACGGAACAAGAATAAGTTTTTCATCTCATTTTGATAAAGCAAAACAAAAAGAGCTATCAGACTTCAAAAATCTGATAGCTCTTTGCTTATTCTTATGATAATTCAAAAAATGTTGCCATTTTGTTGCCACAAAGGACATCTAAACGACTAAAAGCCTTTATTTACGGACTTTTTCGAGGGTGCGAAATCATTCCCACTCGCTCCTGAAAACCACCACTTAAACAATTTTGTATTAGTGATTTAGCACGAGTTATTTTAGTTATCTGAAATATCCATAAAATATGGACTCTCCAAATTTCTGTTGTCATTTTGTTGTCATATACAAGAGTACTATAGAATATTTTTCTTAAAAATCAAGATTTCTTAATAGTGTCTACAAAGGTCAACACATCCGTTCTTTCAGCACCCAATGCTTTTTCCGTAATATCTATTGCTGGTTGGAAAATGCTTAAATTCCCTTCGAAATGATTGAACTCATTTATCAAAGTCTTTTTTGAGGTGAGTCGAACTCTTTTCCTAATGCTATCGACATCGTCTGCCGGAAATGCCTGACTAATAATTGAGCCCAATTGATCATAACGAGTTGTGTCAATAGAATATTTTTCTACTAAAGTTTTTTCCACCAATAATCGTAAAAATAAATATACAAAAGAATGCTTTAGCGTTTTATCTAAAAGTGGATATTTAACAGGATTGACTATAGAAATACCATCTACCGTTCTGCTAAGAATGTTGGAAACATCTACTACTAATGAACTTGGTAAATTGCATCTTCCATCATTTCCAAACAATCGGAAATAAATCTTTGCTATATCAACCGATTCTGTCTTATATCCGTGCATCAATTGAGTTAACTGCTCTATACTTTCTGTATCATCAATAATGGTTGCATATCCTCTCATAAACGGAATCATTGATACTAAAAACATTTCATCTGATTGTATTTCATTAAATATTTTATGCCTAAAGGTATCTAACAACTCTTTCAGATTTATTAACATATTTTGCTCGTTCTTAGAAAGTGGAATGAATCCGTTATCCTCACCTTCTGTATTGTTTAATAGATACAGGTTGAAAGAATGTTTGTATTGACTCTCTAACAACCTAAGGAGATCTAAATTATGTGTAAGTATTATTCGAGGTTTATTTTCCAACATTTTTACTAAAGCAAAAACTACTTTGTTTTTATATATTGAGTCAAAGCTGGAAATTGGGTCGTCTAATACGATAATCTGATTTTTTGAGTTTTTTGCTTTCAAAAATTCAAAACAAAGTGAAAGAAAATTTTGCTCTCCAGTACTAAGTGGTAATTCACCTCTATCTAATCCTAAAAATTCTTTTTCTTCAAGAAGAATTTTTAAATTTTTATTCGAATCTCGGACAACTGCTATTTTTTTATCCATACTATTCGATAAAATTTCTTCGATATATATAAAATCCTCTTCAGTAATATCCGGCTTTTCAGAAATAAGCTTTTCGTACTCAGTATATTTGTCACGCAATTCACATATATCATTATCGTTCTTCAACAAAGAACTAAGTTTTGCATTGAAAAAAGCAATGTATTGATTAATATCACTTTGTAGAACTTTAATAGATGTAAAATCTCCATCTTCTAAAGCCCTTAAAACATTATCTCTTATTAAAAACGGATCATCTGAAGAAGAAAGTGCAATAATATCTTCTATAAACGAACGCAACTGCTCGGTTAGAGAGTCTATGACAAGTTGCCTATGTTGAATTTTCTCTTCTTTTAATTTTTCCGAGTCTATTCCATCATTATCACAAACTATACATTTAGTTTTGTGGGAGAAATTTGTCAGAATGTTAATAGCTATACTATCTTCTTCTATTTGCTGAGCATTATGTACCTTTGTAATATCAGGCTCAGTTATAGTGAGTACTTTATGGATAAGAGATTTTTTATCAGAATATCCAATTACAAAATATCTGAATTTTTCTTCTAAAAATTCGTCAGGCAACTCTTTATCAGGCAAAGTGTCAATTGTATCTAGAAAATCTTTTATGACTATCCTAGAACCTTTCGAGTTTTTATTTGCCAAATCTTTTACAATCGATAATAATTTTGCTTTATCAATAATGGATATCAATGGATTAGACACTGTAGAAATCTTAAATATATCTTTTAAATTTGATATAGTTTTTAAAATTACATCTTGATATTTTTGAGATATAAATTGCTGCAACTCAAACTCTTTTCGAATATTATCACCTAGCAAAAAATCTTTAGCTGTACCTGAAATTATATTTCTATTATTTTGATCATTTATAACATAAAATATTTCCTTGCCATTTTCGTATTCAACTGAATTGTATTCACAACTAATAGATGTGCCTTCTACACTACTAAAAACTTTAGCTAAGCTAGTTTTACCTGTACCATTAGGACCGTATACAACAGCTATTCCTGCATTAGAAAAAGAAATAGTATTGTTTTTGACAAAAGTACGATAGTCGGATGTGAATATAAGACCATTTTCGATTTTATTAAATAATATATTACTAAATGCCATCATATCACCCCATATAATTTTTTATACAATTTTCATACCACTCGTGCGGCGGCAAAGTTGAATTAAAAGCTGCCTCAAACAACGGATATAATTCTTTGTATGTTCTACCGTTAGAAATAATTTTCTTTAATTCCGATGTTTGCAACGGAATAATTTTCATACCATTTACAGATTTAGAATAGTCCTGAGTATCATAAAACGGCATTGATTTTCTACCTCTAAAATCAGCAATTACATTAATATCAAGGTAGTTAGTTGCAAAAACGCAGTATGAATTAAGATTTCCTGTGCGTATTAAATGTCTTCCTAAGTGTCTTGATACCGGCTCCATTTCCATTCTGCGCTGGTTCGTGCTATCTGCAAGTGTCGCTTCAAGAAGTAATGTATGTTCTGGATAAGCTTCAGTTGCACAATATTCATAAACAATATCGGCTTCACCGCCTGCAGCGTGTGTTTTCGGAAGGAGATCAGCGTCAAGCGAAAGTTTCATATAATCAAGAATCTTTCCTTGTCTTTCACTTGCTTTATACCACAAGATTCCCAATACATACTCAAAAATGGTAGGCACATCAGCGTTATCAGTAACCATATTTCTAATTTCAGTATCGTTTCTATCTTCAAAATAATCAAGCAATGACAGCAAATTTTCATCAGTAAATTTAGTATCGATAAGGTGTTGCAATCTCTGATAACGATTATCCTCTAAGGCTTCACGAGCTGCTTCAATAGTAGTTACACTTAATCCGAGCTCCTCATTAATACCATCAATAATCGTATCGTCACTAACAACAAGGCAAGCCGAAATACTTTCAATACTGCAATTTTCATAAAGTAATTCAGACTTAACAAAAATATCTGAATACAGTTGATCCATAACAGATTTGAAAAAATATTGCGGAACGACATCTAATTTAACTGTATCATCTTCGAATAGTACAATATCAGTAGTTTTTATGTAACGACGATTTAAATCAAGGTAATCGGAAAGAGTAGCCTTAGCTTTAAATAAATGCATTGTTTTAAAAAACGCCTTTTTAAACTCAATTTCTCCAGTAACACCATTAAACAATGTAACTTTTAAATGATCTGAAGGAAATTTACCGATTGCAGTTTCAGAAGTGGTATCAAATAAGTAACTACGCCACCATTTCCCGATTTTTATGTCTTTAGTCGCAGAATAAACAGATGGCAGACTATCAATATCATCTTCCACAAAAACTCTGTATAATGCTTCATACAATTTAAAATATGGCTTGTCGTACTGTCGGCTTTTTCTGTTCAGTCCGATTTCACATATTAAGCTTTCTGTAACATCGTTTTCAATAAAGTAGTCTAATGCCGTGTTATAGTTATTCATATTCATTAGACGATTTATTATAATGTTATCAATCGTGGTACCATTAGTTCTTAATTTTTTGATTCCCTCAATGATTTCATCCGTTTCATTCGCACCTACACATAAAGGCAGTAAATATGTATACTCATCAAGTGTCAAATAATCAACTTTACTTAATAAATAAAGTAACACTAAAAATGGTCTTACAGTTTGTCCCTCTACTGTATAAGAGGTTTTCAGCAACTGTTTTAAATAAATAAAGCTATCTTTTGCAATTTGAAATTGGTTATCTGACGAGAAATCATTTTCAGAACTAATATGCAGCAATGCCTTGCCAGCGTCACTTAGCTTTCTGTTTTCATCAATTAAACCAATATCAACTAAACCCGAAGTTTTTTCACGAGCATCTTTCGGTTTGTTTTTTGCATTGCCTTCTACAAATCCTTTTTGTCTCATAAAGTCATAATAACGAGCTTGCAACTCATTATTTCCAGACCAGTTAATATTTTGATTTTCTCTTAAAATCCAAAACTCATTCAAAAGAGAAAGCTGTTCTTCTATTGTTTTGTTAAAATTCTTTGTTCTAAAGCTTGTTGTCCCCAAACTCCAACAAAAGCTTTTATAAGGTATATTCATAACAGCTCCCCCTTAATAATTTAAGATTAAGACTTCTTCAGAAGTGGAAATCCTATCTTTAGTTTGATAATTTGAATTAGAATAGCTGTAATTCAACGATATAGGTCTATATTTATCACTGTTTTTGTTGAGCCATTCAATCAAAATATGATTTTCTTTGCCTTTGCTTCTAAGAACATTAGAAAGTGCAAAACGAATATTTTTTTCGGAAAGTGTGTCTAAAAACGCTAACAAATCACGCTCAGATTCTTCATTCCAACCGCCTTGTTCATTGTAAGTCGCACAAGTAATAAGATACGGTGGATCGACATATACAAAATCATTACTGTCTAATTCTGAAATATCAAATTCCCTGAAATCTTTACAAGTGAACATACAATTTTGTTCTTTTATTCTGTCAATAAATGCAGATAATTTATCTGCCATTTTTCGATTAAAATCTCGCTTTCCGACAGGTAAATTAAATTCCCCGCAGGAATTAAAACGGATTTGATTATTGAAAGAGTAAACAATTAAAACATATAACATTATATAGTAGTAATAGTCAAAGTTGCCATTAGCTTTTCTTTGGTTAAATTCAGCTCGCAATTGTAAGAATTTCTCTTTATTGTACGAACCTAACCCCTTACTGCTTTCACATTTGTAATAATCATATCCGTTTTTACTTACAAGAGATAATTGGTATTTATCAATAATTTGATAAATCCATTCAAATGTAGATTCTTTATCTAAATTCTTTAGTGCATTGTAAAGGTATAGCAAGTTTTGGTTTAAATCATTGTATATAATTGTGTTTGCATCAATATTTACCCCTACATTACAACCCCCGCAGAATAAATCAACAAAAATATCAATATCTTCAGGGAAGTATGGCAATATCTGAGGCAGTAATTTAAACTTTCCGCCCGTATAATTAAGTGGAGACTGAATCATATCACTGCTCCTCATTGAAACAAGTACACAAAAACAATCGCTCTGCATTGTCTGAGATATTAGATTTACCTGCTGAAAAAGCTTTATAGTTTTCTGAAAAGACTTTTACTGTTCCTTTGCTTTGTAATATACGCATTATATCTTCATCTGAAATTTTAGCATTTGAACGACCATTTCCCTTAGTAGCCATATTGTTATAAGAAAACAAAATGTATCTTGCATTTATATTTTTAATCAAATCTTCAAAAGCTTCCGTTGCACTTTGAGTACAATATCTGCTCTTCATTTTTGTTCTATCCATTTTCTTTGCGACGCCATAAACATCAGGTTTTTCCCATCGTGCAACATTCTCAAGCAAATGATATGCATCACAATATTGGCGAGAATTATATGGAGGATCAATGTAAATTAAATCCGCTGTAATCTCTTTTACCAACTCATTGGCGTCTTTATTAAAACATTTATTATTAGAGTTATTATGAACCTCTGCTAAAGGAACGAAAAGTTCAAGCGAAGCATCAAACTCTGCACCTTTGCGGTATGCATCATAATGTCCACAAGTCTTCGCAATCTTATCCATAGCATATAATAGTGAAGTTATCAAGATTGCTCGTTCTCGTTCGTTGATCTTACCAGCAACGAAGTTTTTTTCTATATCTTCTCTTACGAAGCCGATTTTAGAGCAATCATTATAGCTAAAATAAGTATTAGCAAAATTGTCTGTCATATAATTAGCTTCAAAATCTACATAAGAATTGTAATGCACAATATAATCTATTATTAATTGTGGATTGTATTCCTGAGCGCCAAACCAAGCTAGATTACAAATAAAATTGCTATACATCAAATCGTTTGTGGTGATAATTTTATCCGTGAAAGCTGATGAAACCGCACCTGTACCGGCAAAAATATCAGCAACAGATTCAATTTTTTCACATTCCTCATTAACAACCTTAGTGATAAAAGGGAGGAGCTTATACTTGTTCCCCAAATATCTTCGGTTATTTATCAATGATGTTTTATATAATTTTGCATTATCTGTTGCCATCATCATTGTCCTCTTTTCATAATCTTATTTACTATATGTAACCATTAAATTCCTTCAAACAATTCGGATAATGTTACGCCCAATCCGTTTGCTATCTTTTCAATATTCTTTAAAGCTATATTTCGTTTTCCTAACTCAACACTCGCAAAATAAGTGCGATCCATACCTATTTTCAACGCAAATTTCTCTTGGCTTAATCCTGTTTGACTGCGTAATTCTCTAATTCTATTACCAACTCTTTCAGTAATCATTGTATTATCCATAGCAAGCAGGCTCCTAACAATATAATTAGACATTTTATATTATATAAGAAAACGGACTATAAGACAACCGTTTATAAGCAACTTTTTTAATTTTTGTCGAGTACAATCTATCTTATAGATAAACTGTACTCGACTTATTATTAGTAAAAAATCATCTCGGTATTTACAGTTTCCATTGCTTTGTTACGAATATTATTCATCTTTCTAACCCATTCCATTTGATTTTCAGCTTTTAGCTTTTCCGTTACATTTTCTTTTTCCGCCAGTTGTTTTACCAGCCGGGAAAACATTTCCTCTGCCTGTTCGTCAATATCGGCAAGGTAACTGTTCAGCTTGCAGGAAGTCAGCAAGTTCGTATAAAAAGCTCTTTTATGCTCCTTAATATACCTCAAGTGCCTTTGTCCCCAAATGCCTACTGGCTTCTGTTCTTCTTCGGGCAGTGAGAGGCAAGGGAGATAATAATCTCCCTGCAGCTCGTACCATAATCCGTTCTTTTCGTCATAAATTTTCTTTTCCATCGTGTAGTCCTACCTTTCATCTTTATAATTTCTAAAGCGTGAGCCACGCTGTTTAGACTGTGTGATTTCCTTTGCCTGTTTCAGCATATCATCAATTTGTTTACTGCCGAAAACCTTGCGGAGCAGCTTATAATCTTGCAATTCTGCCTTTTGTTTAGCGTTGATATTTTCCAAGTTCTTTGCCTTTTCCGACAGTCTGTTGTTATCGTAATACAGACTTTGATTCGCCTGCCGCCATTGCTCCAAAGTGTTCTTCATTTCAAAATATTTGATGATTACACCCTGTACCAGTTCTCTCAATGCGTTGATTACAGGCTGTGCAATTTTCGTTTTGTATGTCTTTGCGCTCATTAAAGCAGGAGGATCAGGGAGTTGATACTTCGGATCTTTATCAAAGTTTTTTACTACATTATCAAGAGACTTTTCGCAGTCAAGCATATTGTTTATCCGAGATTTTACAAGCTCCAATTTATCTTCTTGCTTGCTGATTTCATCACCTAACTGAGCCACTTCTTTCTCTCGTTCCTGCTTTTTGTAGTCAAGAACAGAGAGGTGTTTCTCGTGAGTTCCTTTTTGTTCCCATTCAATTCCGTGACGCTCCATCACGGCTGAAAGCTGTTCTTTTTCGAATTGTATCCACTGATTCCACTCTGTATTTTCACGAGTACCACCCTTGAAACCCTGTGCGGCTAATGCTTGTTTGAGCGAAACTCTTGTATCAAGTCCTCGCTTACTGCCGGTAATAAACGGGACAAAATCAATGTGTAAATGCGGTGTGGCTTCGTCCATATGAAGATGAACTGAGAACACTTTTAACTGCGGATTTCTCTCCTGAAACCCTTTATAATACTCGTCCAATACCTGTTTAGCGAGCAGTCCGTTTTCACTTTCTGCGCTCATATCTTCTTTGTTGCCTATCTGCAAAATGATTTCGTGAAACGGCTTTTCCTGCTTGGAATTGCAGATTTTTTCATAGTAATTCTTTATTTTTCTATCCGCTCTTGTCTGCTTGTCATTGTATCTCTTAAGTGCTTCACCGAACAATTGATGATACACTTTCTTGATGTTCTCATTGCAGTAATCTATATTAAGATGGGTTCGGCTCGGATCTACATTTTCAGCTTTGAATTTACGGCTGTTGTGATTTACAGAGCCTTTCCCGACCATTGCGCTTATTGTTCTTTTCATAAGTTACACCTCCAATCTCTTAAAGATAGTTCTTCCTCGGTTCTGTTACTCTTGTCAAGAGTAACGCAAAAGCACTTTTGACAGGCAAGCCTATCAAAAATGCGACCTGCAAGCAGGTTTTGCGCTCTCCGAGGGGCAAAGAACACCTTTGAAAAGGTGCTCTCTGCACTCTCCACCAAACTTTATTACTTCCCGAAAAAGGAAGATTGCAAGGTTGCAGATATGCCTGCCTTTGCAATGTTGCAACCTTGAACAGCTTCACTCGTTTTTTTCGGGAAGCTGCCAGTACCACCGACTGCCCTCTTTAACCGATTGGACATTCAGTGCTTTCTTTGCTTCATCCAGCACACGCTTTGAAATTCCCATCGCCTGTGCTTTTCTCAGCAACGCTTGCTGTGGGTATTTGCCCTTTGAAAGATACTCAAGAATTAAATTTTCTGCCTGTTCGGATTTTTTCTCTTTTGGAATACCGCTTAACAGATCATCAACAGAAATATCGTAATGCCCAAGCCAGCTGAAGCCGTTTTCCTTGTCCAGTTCAAAGGCAATCGCTTCACCTTCGGGTGCAAGGGAAGACTTGTCCTGCACCATCACTCTGACCTGCGGATTATCTTTGATTCTTCCGACAATCAAAACGCTTCTTGCCGAAGCCTGAAAGTCAATCGAACCGAGTCCACGATAAGATGATTTATTTCCGCTTCCTTTGTTCATATGACCGACAAGCAAAACTGCACAGTCATATTTTTCTGCGATTCGCCCGAGCTGTGCCATCACATTACGGACTTCATTGGCGTTGTTCATATTGATGTTTGCTCCCACATAGGCTTGTATCGGGTCAAGAATTACCACCCTTGACCCGACTTCCATAATTGCTTTTTCAATTCGTTCATCCAGCATACTAAGTGCGGCTTCCGATTCATCTATGACTTTGATTTGCGTACAGTCTGCTTCAGCGGATTCTAACCTCGGCTTGATGGTATCTTCCAGTCCGTCCTCGGCTGTTTGATAGATAATCTTTACTGGCTCACGCTCGGTATCATCGTATGGCAGCGCCTCTCCTTTTGAGAGAAGCGCCGCCAGTCTTAAAGCTAAAGTTGTTTTGCCCTCGCCGGGATCGCCCTGAATGATTGTGATTTTTCCGTATGGGATATATGGATACCAAAGCCAGTTCACTTCCTTGCTTTGGACTTCATCCATACTGATAATTTTCAGTTCAGCCATTCATACCACCGCCCTTCAAAATAAAAGTGTTGATTTTCAAGTGATATGCGGCTATACTATTAACAGATACATTGAGTGACTGCCTTTCATCTGCGCCAACAGATGATGTTCGGGCGGTCATTTCTTTTTTGTCATTCATTTGCATTCTCTCCTTTCAAGCCGATGAGTGTTACCGACACAAGCTCGATGATGTCAAGCAGTTCGTCCGACACTTCATCGGCTTTGTTGATTCGTTTTAACTCCGACAAAATTTCTGCCATTTCATTTTTCAAAGCTTTGTGAACTCTCGGGTTGCCCTGCACCACTACATCACGGTTCATACATTTGCGGTAGCAGTATTCCTGCTTCGGCAGTCCTGACAAAGCGACTGCTTTATTCAGCGCCTTGTTTTCTTCGGGTGAAACTCTGAACCCCACTGTAATGCTTCTGAACCTATTTTTCTTGTCTACATTTTTTGCTGACATATTACATCGCTTCCTTTCTGAAATTATTAAGTTTGTCCGCCATATCGTCCTGTGTCGACGGGAAAAGGTGAGCATAGTTATAAGTTATATCAATACTTTCGTGACCTACTCTGTCGGCGATTGCAACTGCTGAATATCCCATATCAATTAAGAGCGATATATGGCTGTGTCTCAAATCGTGTATGCGAATACGCTTAACGCCTGCTTCTTGTGAACCTCTGTCCATCTCGTGGTGCAGATAGCTTTTTGTTATTTCAAAAATTCTATCGTTTTTTCCTATGCCGTAAAGCTGATTTAGATATTCCTGCATTTCTTCTGCAAGAAACTGCGGCATTTTGATTGTTCGATTACTTTTTGGTGTTTTCGGATCAGTAATTACATCTCGCTTGCCAATGCGCTGATAGGATTTATTTATCCTCACCGTACACTTTTCAAAATCCAAATCCGCTGGTGTCAGAGCAAGCAATTCACCCTCACGCAGTCCACACCAGTAAAGCATTTCAAATGCGTAAAACGATATCGGCTTATCCATAACGGCAAAAGAGAATTTAGCATACTCATCCTGCGTCCAAAAGAGCATTTCTCTTCCTTTCGCCTTACCCATATTTGCAACCTTTTGAGCTGGGTTGCTTTTCAATCCGTAAAACCTGACTGCGTGGTTAAAGATAGCAGATAACTGATTATGAAGTGTTTTAAGATATACAGGAGAATACGGTTTTCCTTGCTTATCGGTTGCTTTAATCATCTCATTTTGCCAAGCAATGATATCTTTAGGCTGAATGTCGCTGATTTTTCGCTGACCGAAATAGGGAAGAATTTTAGTTCTCATAATATGCTCTTTGGTATGCCAAGTGTTTTCTTTGATACGGTTCTTCATATCAGCCGCATAAATATCAATAAAGCTCTCAAATGACATATCCAAATCGGTTTCCACTTTATTCAGTTGTTCTCTTTCCCACGCAAGAGCCTCTCTTTTTGTCTGAAAACCTCGTTTTGTAGTTTGGTGAACCTTGCCCTGCCAATCGGTGTATCGGTAATACACCTTCCAAGTATTTGTTTTTTCATCTTTATAAACTGACATTACTTAATCCCTCTCTTTCTGTTTTGCTCCGTAGCAAACTCTTTCCATAAAATATTGTTTATTTAATCGTCCTGAAATTGTGATGAAGCCTTTTTCTTTCAGCTCATTATTTAATCTCTGCACGATTTTGTAAGCGTAAGATTTGGAGACACCCAATTCATTAGCTACCTCATCCACGCTCATAAAAGTATTTGCTGTCATAAAATCACCCCCTTCAGCTGGTTTTATATTGTATTTCTTTATTTCGTGTCGGAATACTTTCTGACCGCCTTCCGATTTGCCCGGGCGGGTACGCCATTACCGTGGTGTACGACGGTTATTCAATTTTATACGCACTTAACGCTATTAGTTTAAGTTTGTATCATTATTATACTAAGCAAATTCCGTAAAGTCAAGTGGTTTTTGAAAAAATATTAAATTTATTTGCTTTGGTTATCTTGACACACACTAAGCGTATATGTATAATATATATTATTAACAGACCGTTAGGAGGAAGTACAATGGCAATCGGGGAAAGAATCCGTTTCTTTAGAAATTTAAGAGGTATGACTCAAAAGTATCTTGGTATTCAGGTGGGCTTTCCTGAAAAGACCGCCGATATTCGTATGGCGCAGTATGAAAGCGGTTCAAGAACGCCGAAAGCAGATTTAACAAACAATCTTGCAGAAGTGTTCGGTATATCTGCTCAGGCTCTTACTGTTCCCGATATTGACAGCGACCTCGGACTTATGCACACATTGTTCACGCTTGAAGACCTCTACGGTATGAGAGTCGAGAACGCAAACGGAGAAGTACATTTATGCTTTGATGAAAGTAAACCGACCGCAAATAAATCAGTATTTGCAATGCTCGCCGCTTGGGCAGAACAAGCCGAAAAATACAGAAACGGCGAAATCACCAAAGAGCAGTATGACGAATGGCGTTATACATATCCCAAACTCGATACAACACAGATTTGGGCGAAAGTTCCTTCACAGGAACTCAGCGACACAATGGTCGAAGCGTTCAAGGACAAACTCAAAAATATGTAATTGGGTAAAACAAAAAGAGCTAACAGACACAGAAATCTGTTAGCTCTTTATTTATGAATAATTTTCAGATGTTGTCAAAATGTTGTCACGAGGACATTTCGCCTTTTAAAAACCCAGTATTTATGCGGGTTTGCGGCGTTTTGACTACTATTCCCACTCGATTGTGGCTGGGGGTTTGGAGGTAATATCGTAGACGATCCGGTTAATTCCTTTTACCTCATTGATGATTCTTCCTGAGGTTTTTGCAAGTACGTCATACGGAATCCTGGCCCAGTCGGCCGTCATAAAATCGTTGGTAGTAACGCCGCGCAACGCAATGGTGTAATCGTACGTCCTTCCATCCCCCATTACGCCTACGCTTTTTACATTGGTCAGTACGGCGAAATATTGGCCGACAGTACGGTCCAACTTTGCAAGTGCAATTTCCTCGCGGAAAATAGCATCTGCATCCCTTAGAATCTCCAGTTTTTCTCTGGTAACCTCTCCCATTACGCGGATTGCAAGACCCGGCCCCGGAAAAGGCTGGCGCCAAACTAAAAATTCAGGAATAGAAAGCTCCAGCCCCGCTTTCCGGACTTCGTCCTTAAATAAATCGCGCAAAGGTTCCACAAGGCCGGTAAACCCCATATCTTTGGGAAGCCCCCCCACATTGTGGTGGCTTTTGATCACAGCTGCTTCCCCGACGCCGCTTTCCACCACATCGGGATAAATTGTCCCCTGGCATAAATAGTCGACCCTGCCGATTTTCCTGGCTTCTTCTTCAAAAACGCGGATAAATTCTTCCCCGATGATTTTCCGCTTTTGCTCCGGGTCTGTAACTCCGGCAAGCTTGTTCAAAAAACGATCCTGTGCATTTACACGAATCAAATTCATATCAAACTGTTTTCTGAAGACGGATTCCACCTCATCGCCTTCATTTTTACGCAGAAGACCGTGGTCAACAAAAATACAGGTCAAATTTTTGCCGATTGCCTTATGTACAAGCAACGCTGCAACAGAGGAATCCACTCCGCCCGACAGACCACACAGAACTTTTTTATCCCCAATTTCTTCCTGGAGCTTTGCAACTGTTGTGGCAACAAAAGAAGACATTTTCCAGTCTCCGCTGCAACCGCACACATTATAAAGAAAATTATGCAGCATTTTACTGCCTTCCTGCGTATGGGAAACCTCCGGATGAAATTGCATGGCGCACAGCTTTTTTTCACGGTTTTCCATGGCTGCAACCGGGCAGACCTCTGTTCTTGCCGTAATCACAAAGCCTTCCGGCGGTTGTGCAATATAATCCGTATGACTCATCCAGCAAACGGAATTGGGTTTTACGTTTTCAAACAAAGGGCTGCAATTGTCGAAGGAAACATTGGTGTTGCCATATTCTTTTACCTGTGAGCTTTCCACTGTACCGCCCAAGGCATGCGCCATCATCTGCGCGCCGTAGCATATTCCCAAAACCGGTATACCGCAGTGAAACAGCGCAGGATCGCACTTTGGTGCGTCCTTTGCATATACGCTGTTGGGCCCGCCGGTAAAAATAATCCCTTTATACCCTGCTTTTTGGATTTCTTCCACCGTTGTTTTATAAGATTTTATTTCACAGTAAACATTGTGCTCGCGCACGCGTCTGGCAATCAGCTGGCTGTACTGCCCGCCGAAATCCATAACAAGAATTGCTTGACCTTTTATATGCATCTGCCCTACCGCCTATCCTCAAAGTTATCCGTTTATCTATAAATAATATTATCTCTTGCAGCACCATTTGAAACAATTGTAATGGGAACGCCGATTTCCCTTTCTGCAAATTCAATATACCTGCGACAGTTTTCCGGCAAATCTTCATATTTGCAGACCCCGCTTATATCGCATTTCCAGCCGGGCAAAACTTCCAAAACGGGCTTTGCCCTTTTGAGCTTTGTTGTACACGGAAAATAGTCGATCTTCTTTCCGTCCAGTTCATAGCCCACACAGACGGGGATGGCGTCTAAATAACCAAGAACGTCGAGCACAGTTAAAGCAACCTGGGTCGCTCCCTGTACGCGGCAGCCATAGCGAGTAGCTACAAGGTCCAGCCAGCCCATTCTTCTGGGACGACCTGTCGTCACACCGTATTCGCCTCCGTCGCCGCCACGGCGACGGAGTTCTTCAGCCTCCTCGCCAAATATTTCGCTTACAAATTCACCCGCGCCAACTGCACTGGAATAAGCTTTTACAACGGTAATGACCTCTTTGATCTCATATGGCGGTACACCTGCGCCAACGGCGCCGTAACCTGCAATGGTGTTGGAAGACGTCACCATTGGATAAATCCCGAAATCCGTGTCTTTCAATGCGCCAAGCTGCCCCTCCAGCAAAATATTCTTTCCATCCTTGACAGCGTGGTAAAGGTAGTCAAAGGTATCTTTCACATAAGGTGCAAGCTGCCGCTTATATTCCATCAGTTTTTGAAAGATTTCTTCAACCGTAACCGGCTCTTTATGATACAGGTGCCGCAGCGTTGCGTTTTTAATTTCCAAAACGTTGGCAATTTTTTCTTTCAGGCTGTCCATATCATCGTACAGTTCGTTAACCTGAAAGCCAAGTTTCGCATATTTATCTGCATAAAACGGCGCAATCCCGGATTTGGTAGAACCAAAGCTGCGCTCAGAAAGGCGTTCTTCCTCATAGCAGTCGAAAGCAACGTGATACGGCATGACAATTTGTGCCCGGTCGGACACAAAAACGCGCGGTGCAGGTACGCCTCTTTCTTTCAAAGATTGTATTTCTTTGATGAAATTTTCTACGCTTAAGGCAACGCCGTTGCCAATAATATTGGTAATATGGCTGTGAAAAACACCGGAAGGAAGCTGGTGCAGCGCGAATTTTCCATAATTATTTACAATGGTATGGCCGGCATTACTGCCGCCCTGGAAACGAATGACGATATCTGACTGTGCAGCAAGCACATCTGTAATTTTCCCTTTGCCCTCATCGCCCCAGTTCGCGCCGACAATTGCTTTTACCATATGAAACACCTCTTATATCAAAATTTGTCCGAATCTATCCATGCGCCAAATGAAAAGGTTGCAACGGCACACGCTAAAAAGCAGCATTCAAACAGATCATAAGAATAGCAGAATAAAAGAATTTTTGCAAGGCAAACATCGCATTTGCCTTGCATTTTTTAAGAATTATACCTGGATTTCCGTTTTCATCAGCTCCATATTTTCATAAGGGGCAAGCGCCTGCTTTACAGGGCCGTCCAAAAACTCCTGTGTTTGCTGCGGCGCTCTTCCAACATATTTTTCAGGCGATAAAATGGCCTGCAACTCCGTGAGTGTAACGCCAAACGCCGGATCTGCCGCAATTCTTTCAAGCAGGTCGTTTTCGCCGCCCTCCTCTTTGATTAGTCTGGAAGCCGCCATGGAATGAATACGAATCCGTTCATGCAGCGCCTGTCTGTCGGCACCACGTTTGACCGCGTCCATCATAATATTTTCTGTCGCCATAAACGGCAGTTCTTTTTTAAGCCGCTGCGCAATCACCTTTTGATATACGACCAGACCGTCTGCTATATTGGCATACAAATCCAGTATACCATCCACCGTCAAAAAGGCTTCCGCCACGCTGATGCGTTTGTTTGCAGAATCGTCCAGCGTTCTTTCGAACCACTGCGTAGCTGCCGTCATAGCAGGATTCAGTGCAGTTGCAAGCACATACCTTGCAAGCGAAGCAATTCGTTCGCTGCGCATGGGATTGCGTTTATATGCCATGGCAGAGGAACCAATCTGATTTTTTTCAAAGGGCTCTTCCACCTCTTTTAAATGCTGCAAAAGGCGAATGTCATTGGAGAATTTTGCTGCGCTTTGCGCAATGCCGCTTAAAACAGAAAGAATTTGATAATCGAGCTTTCTGGAATAAGTTTGTCCAGACACAGCAAAACAACCGCTGTATCCCATTTTTTCTGCTATTTTTGCATCCAGAGCCTTGACTTTGTCATGGTCGCCCTCAAAGAGCTCCAAAAAGCTTGCCTGCGTTCCGGTGGTTCCTTTCGACCCTAAAAGCTTCATCCTGGAAAGGCGGTACTCTACGTCTTCCAAATCCATTAGAAGATCCTGTATCCAAAGCGTTGCGCGCTTTCCTACTGTTGTGGGCTGCGCCGGCTGAAAATGCGTAAACGCAAGCGTGGGAAGCGCTTTATATTTGTCTGCAAAAACGGAAAGCTCCCTGATGACCGTTACAAGCTTGTCCCTGATCAGTTTGAGCGCCTGCGTCATAATAATAATATCTGTATTATCTCCTACATAACAGGACGTAGCGCCAAGATGGATAATCCCTTTGGCATGCGGGCATTGTTCTCCATACGCATAGACATGCGACATAACATCGTGCCGCACCAGCCTTTCCCGCGCCTGCGCCACCTCGTAATTAATGTCGTCCTTATGCGCTTCAAGTTCATCAATCTGTTCCTGTGTAACAGGAAGGCCAAGCTCCATTTCGGCTTGGGCCAGTGCGATCCATAACCTGCGCCAGGTGCGGAATTTCATATCGGGTGAAAAAAGGTATTTCATCTGCTTACCCGCATAACGTGCGGACAGCGGAGATTCATAAGTATCCTTTGCCATATATTTGTTTATTCCTTTCTTTTCGCGTTGCTGCAAAGTTGCAGAAAAACCCATCAGCACTGTTTAAGCTTTACGCCGCCGCGTTGCTTTCCCTTAAGCATTTTAATGGTTGTCTGCGCCGGATAATTTCCGGAAAAGCAGGCGTCACAAAAACCGGCATCTTTACAACCGAGCATTTCATGTAGAGATTCCAACGGCAAAAAGCCGATGGAATCCGCCCCGCTGAGCCTGCCGATTTCTTCAATTGTATGGTTGCAGGCAATCAACTCCTCTTTCGAGGGGATATCTGTCCCATAATAGCACGGCCACAAGAAAGGCGGAGAACTGATGCGCAAATGCACCTCTTTGGCGCCTGCATCCTTAAGCATTCTTACAATGCGGTCGCAGGTGGTTCCCCTTACAATACTGTCGTCCAGCATGACCACACGTTTGCCGCGCACTGAATCACACAGCGGGTTGAGCTTGATCCGCACACTTTTGGCGCGCTCGGACTGGCTGGGTTTGATAAAGGTCCTGCCAATATAATTGTTTTTTACAATCCCCTTTTCATAGGGGATGCCCGATTCTTCACTGTAGCCGATCGCCGCATCGATGCCGGATTCCGGAACACCGATCACAAGGTCGGCTTCCACCGGGAAATTTCTGGCAAGAATTCTGCCGGCCTGCTTTCTGGTTTCATACACGGCAATACCATCTATAACCGAGTCGGTACGCGCAAAGTAAATATATTCAAACACACACAGCGCTTTTTTCTTTCCGCAGTGGTCGCGGATAGAACGCACGCCCGTATGGTCCGCTACAACAATTTCTCCCGGCTCTATATCCCTTACAAAATCAGCACCCGCCGCATCAAGCGCACAGGTTTCGCTGGCAAAAACGACCGCGTCCCCTGCTTTCCCCATGCAAAGCGGGCGAAATCCGTATGGATCTCTTGCCGCAATCAGCTTTCTGGGGCTCATCACAAGCAGGGAGTATGCGCCGTTAATCTGACTAACCGTCCGCCGGACCGCTTCTTCAATACTGTGACAGTGAATGCGTTCCCTTGCGATAATATAAGCAATTACTTCGGAATCGATCGTCGTCTGAAAAATTGCGCCCCTGTGTTCCAGCTCCTGCCGGATTTCAACAGCGTTTGTCAGATTGCCGTTATGCGCAATTGCCAAAACGCCCTTAATATAGCGCATGACAAGCGGTTGTGAATTTTCACGCACACTGCCGCCAGCCGTTGAATAGCGAACATGGCCGACCGCCATTTGGCCTTCCATAGAATCAAGCACCTGGTTATGAAACACCTCTGTAACAAGACCCATATCTTTATGATAGCTGATCACGCCGCAATCGTTGACCGCAATTCCACAGCTCTCCTGCCCTCTGTGCTGCAGGGCAAGCAACCCGTTGTAAGCGGCATAAGCGGGCGCCAGGCTGCCGTCGCTATATATGCCAAAGACGCCGCATTCCTCATGCAGGCCTTCAGATGCAAAATGATCCAATGATAAATCCAATCTGTTCACCTCAAACGCACAGATGCACCGTAAGTTCATCTGCTGTATCCATCAAAGTCCTATTCTTTTCATAACTTCCGCATAGGCTTCTTCCACACCGCCCATATCCCTGCGGAAACGGTCTTTGTCCAGTTTTTCCTGCGTATGAATATCCCAAAAACGACAAGTGTCCGGCGATATTTCATCAGCAAGTAAAATTTCTCCCTTAAATCTGCCAAATTCTAATTTAAAATCAATTAAATCAATATTTACGCTTTTAAAGAATTCACACATTACTTGGTTGACCTTCAACGCCATTTTGCTGATCTGCTCAACTTCTTCTCTGGTTGCAAGCTCCGCCGCAAGGATATGGTATTCGTTTACGATCGGGTCCCCAAGATCGTCGTCTTTATAGCAAAATTCCAAAACAGTCGTTTTCATCGGCGTGCCTTCCGGCAGGCCCAACCTTTTGGAAAGGCTGCCGGCGGCTTTGTTTCTTACAATGACCTCCAGCGGCACAATTTCAACTTTTTTCACAACGGTTTCCCTTTCATCAATCTCTTCAACAAAATGTGTTTTCACACCTTGTTGCTCAAGTTTTTTAAACATAAAGTTGGACATTCTGTTATTCACAACGCCTTTTCCAACGATTGTACCCTTCTTTTGCCCGTTAAAAGCGGTTGCATCGTCTTTATAGGAAACAATGCAAAGATCCGGGTCTTCCGTTGCAAAAACCTTTTTGGCCTTGCCTTCATAAATTAATTTTGTCTTCTCCATTGAAAATCCTCCTTCAAAATTTAAAAAACTTACAAATTTAAATGAAAAACCAAAATATATTATAAACCAACAAAAAAATATACGCAACAGGAAAAGCGCATGTTTTTCATTTTTATTGCCAAAGAATATACATCTCTTCTGCCTGTTAAAATTGTTGTGAATATTGTCTAAAGTTCTGCCCTTCATATTTTTTTGCAAGTTTTTATTTATTTCTTGCAAAAACAGGAAATTTGTGTTAGTATGAGACTTAATCGGCAGAGGCCTGTTCAGCAAAACAGCTGCACTGCGTTTCTTCCGCGGATCTATTTGTCACTTTGAAAGAATTTAAAAGGAGGTTTTCCCCATGTCTTATGTAAGCGAGCAATTGGAAAAACTAAAAGCAAAAAATGCAAACGAGCCTGAATTTATTCAGGCGGCCACAGAGGTGCTGACTTCTTTGGAGCCGGTGTTTGAGCAGAATAAAAAATATGAAGAAGCCGGTATTTTGGAAAGAATTACAGAGCCTGAAAGGGTAGTGATGTTCCGTGTGCCATGGGTGGACGACAACGGAAAGGTCCAGGTTAACCGCGGGTTTCGGGTACAGTTTAACAGCGCAATCGGCCCATATAAGGGCGGCCTGCGCCTGCATCCGTCTGTAAATCTGGGTGTTATCAAGTTTTTGGGGTTTGAACAGATTTTTAAAAATGCGTTGACCGGGCTTCCGATCGGCGGCGGCAAGGGCGGTTCCGATTTTGATCCGAAAGGAAAAAGCGACCGCGAAGTGATGGCCTTCTGCCAAAGCTTCATGACCGAGCTTTGCAGGCATATCGGTCCCGATACAGACGTTCCCGCCGGAGATATTGGCACAGGCGCGCGTGAGATTGGTTATATGTTTGGTCAATATAAAAGAATTAAAAATGCTTACGAGGGCGTTTTAACAGGTAAGGGCCTGCAATTTGGCGGTTCGCTTGCAAGGACAGAAGCAACCGGTTATGGCCTTTTATACCTGACGGCGGAAATGCTGAAGAATAATGGCCGCGACATCAAAGGCGCTACGGTTTGCGTTTCCGGTGCCGGGAACGTGGCAATTTACGCTACAGAAAAGGCTTTCCAGTTGGGCGCAAAAGTTGTTACGATGTCTGACTCGACCGGATGGATTTATGACGAACAGGGAATTGATCTGGCTGCTATTAAAGAAATCAAAGAGGTAAAAAGGGAAAGACTGACCGCTTATAAAGCATATCGTCCGAATTCCGAGTACCATGAAGGCGCCTTTGACTGGTCTGTTCCGTGTGATATTGCGCTGCCCTGCGCAACACAGAACGAGCTTGACAAAGCCGCTGCGGAAACGCTTGTCAAAAACGGCGTGTACGCTGTTGCAGAAGGCGCCAATATGCCTTCTACTCTGGAAGCAACGGAAGTTTTCCTTACAAACAAGATTCTTTTCGCCCCGGGTAAGGCTGCAAACGCCGGCGGTGTTGCTACGTCTGCACTTGAGATGTCTCAAAACTCCATGCGTCTTTCCTGGACCTTTGAAGAGGTGGACAGCAAGCTGCAGAATATTATGATCAATATTTTTCATCAAATGGCAGACGCCGCAAAAAGATACGGTTTTGAAGGCAATTATGTGGTTGGCGCAAACATTGCAGGCTTTGAAAAAGTTGCCGATGCCATGATTGCACAGGGCGTGATTTAACGCTGCTGCATAAAGCACCGTTCTTACTGGATAAAAGCCGGCCGGTATAAAACCGCCGGCTTTTATGCCGTTGCGCCGCTGAAGCTTTTGTATTTGCCTGTGCAAAAGCCGCCTTTCTTTTGGCAGACTTTACACAACAGACTTTTTGACCGGTGGTTTCAATTAATTTGAGAAAGCAATTTTACATGAAAAAGGGCTTGATTTTTTTGGGGAACCACGCTATAATAAATGCCATGCCGGTGTGATGGAATTGGCAGACGTAGTGGACTCAAAATCTACAACGCCGTTTCATACCACTTTGGCGTAAACCCTTGATTTTACGGGGGTTTTTGAAAACTGAATATGTAACTTGCTTTTAATGTCCCTCCACGATGTCCCTCCGATTTCTCGGACAGGACATCGGGAGACGACTTAAAATATTAAATGCCGGTGTGTCGGAATTGGCAGACGAGACAGACTCAAAATCTGTTATCCGCAAGGGTGTGTGGGTTCGAGTCCCACCACCGGCACCAGACCTTAACAGCTCGTAAACCCTTGATATATCGGGGTTTGCGGGCTTTTCTTTATGCTCTGCACTCTTATGTAGCGTCCCTCGCACATCAGCAAATTTGCCATTTTTAGGCTCATTTTTGGAGGGACATTGGAGGGACATAGAGCATTAAGCGGAGGGATATACGCCTAAAATTGCGTTGGCAGACGCAACCTTTGAGGTGAAATTCAAGTGCGTGTAAATGTTTGAGGTGGTCGAAATATCGCTGTGACCTAACCACTCCTGAATTTCTTTCAGGCTTACACCGTTTGCATACAAAAGGCTTGCGCAGCTATGCCGCAAATCGTGGAAACGAATCTTCCGCATACCGTTCTTTTGCAGAATCAGCGGAAAATGCTGTGTGATATAGCCGGGTTTTACAAGCTCACCGATTTCGTTTACATAGATATAATCGGTGTATTTCCTGCAATAAGATTTTCCGCACAGCTTTCGGTTTAGTTCCTGCTCTGCTTTCAGACGGTGCAATAATTCCTCGAACGGCGGTACAAGCGGCAGGCTGCGGTAGCTGGCTTTTGTCTTTGTCCGATCCTTTTGAATAATCTTGCTCTTGCCGTCTATGGTCGCCTGTGTAACCGTGTGCCGAATGGTGATTGTTTTCTTCTTGAAATCAATCGCGTCCCACTTTAAGCCGACCGCTTCACTTCGGCGCAGTCCGTAAAATGCACCGAGGATAACGCCAAGCTCTATGGGGTCGCCTTTGACGATTTCAAAAAGACGATTTAGCTCATCTTCTTCGTAAACGCTTCCGACGAACTTTTCTTTTTTCGGCCGTTCAATGCGATCCGCTGGGTTCGTATCAATCAAACCGAGTTTGAAAGCGTGCTGTAAGGCTTTACGGATATTGGCGTGGCGGTGTATGACTGTGTTTGCGGAAACTCCCCGCACCGTCAATTCGTAGGTGTAGTAGTCTTGTATATGCTTTGGTGTGACCTCGCACAGAGCCAGTCCGGGGTGGTGTTCTTCAAAATACGGAATGATTTTGCTTTTTATCGCCATAGAATACGCTCCGTAAGTTGTTTCCTCCACATTCTTTTTTGTCATATCCAGCCAGTCGAGCAGAAATGCCGTAAAAAGAATTGTGCCTGCGGGGGCTTTGCCTGTGCTTCGTTCGATTGCTCTTGCCTCTAATTCAGCTTCTTTTTCGGCACGAGCTTCGGAAAGCATTTTTTCGGCACGCTTTTTGTTTCCCTTTACAGTTAGACCCGTGGACTTCGACGGCGTGTGCCGTTTGCCGTATTCGTCCACATAGTTCAGTACCATATGATAGTACCCGTTTTTTTCTCGCAGATGTCCTGCTACCATAATAAAACCTCCTTTAAGTGGTACAGCGTAGATTCATCTGCCATTGACCTCTATATTGTAGCAGAAAGAACCCCATAGGCCAAATGTGCAAACGAGGTTTTACGCAGTAGATTTATCTATCAATTCCAAGTATTCCAGAATGTTGAGCTTCGGGATTCGATAACGGCGGCCGACGATAAAGCTCTTGATTTTGCCGGACTTTAAGAGTTTGTAAGCGGTTTTGTCGCAGATACCGCCGAGCATTTCACACATTTGCTCAACATTGACTACATCAGGATAATCCGTGAATAACATTTTATAGGCTGTCTGTGATTCCATAGGCAGCCCCCTTAACGGTTCTTCGGGATAATCTCGTAGTCATATCCTTTTCTCTGATTACAATAGGTGCAGGTGTCTTTCACGGTCTGCTGTGGGTCAATCTTGCGTAAAGAATAAGCGCCTGTACCGTAGAAGTTGTCGGCACAAGCGCTACAAAGGCAAAGGATTAACTTTTTCGGAACACTCTCGATCAGACCGATACTGACTGCCAGAGCGTGATTGATACCGTGTATATGCTTTTCGGACAAGTGACCGATAAAGTCACCCAACCGGCGTTTATCCACGGTTCGCAGTTGTTCTAAAAGAACGATAGAGGGCAATTCCAAGCCGTTTTCGGCGTCGATGTAGTAGTGGGTAGGTAGTTTCGGCTTTGCGTCCTTTTTGCTTGTGATAGAAGCGATAATAACCGTAGGGCTGTGCTTGTTGCCGACATTGTTCTGAATGATAACGACGGGACGGTAGCCCTCTTGTTCCGAGCCGATCCCGTGTCCTAAATCGGCGTAATACATATCGCCTCGTAAATATGTGTGATTCATAGTTTTATGACCTCCTTTGAAAATTTAGGCGGTTAGCCGCCTATGTAGAGGTCAAGGGCAGAACAGAATTAAGGTCGGAAAGATACAAACTATTCTCCGTTTCAGTAGACCCGTCCTGCCGTTTGACCTTGTATAAAGAAACAATCCTATTTGTCCTCGACACCCCGGATTGCTGCGGGAAGTCATCAAACGGCTGGCGGCTTGTCAGCTCCACGGGAATCTCACCCTCACATGGTTCTCATGCGACCGCCCCCATTGCCTGCGACGGCTTCACGACCGAAATATCGCTTATCACGCTCGGACTGTGGCTGGACGGGAGTATCATTGTCCCTATTGCCTGTCGTCGCCATATCGGGAGCCGCCCGATACTGATAGCCGACTGTTAATCGCTCCTTGCAGGAAATGAAAGCCAAAGACCTAAAAACATACAGGCGAAATCTCGTTGCTTTCTTTCCCGCAGATCATGGCGCAGCCGCTAATGTGGCTTATGCTCATCACAATAGCAATAGGAATGTGTTTGATGAATGGGTATTTAATTGTCAAAGAACGCCGAGAAGTCAATAGAAAAGACCCCTCGCTGTATTTGCCGTTCAGCGAGGGGTCTGCACACCTTTATTCCAAAAGTTTTTTTAGTTTTTCAAGAATACGCATTTTCTTCTTATGAACAGCATTGCGATATACGCCCAACTGTTCGGCATATTCTCGTTCCGTTTTTCCATCAAAGTACAGGGCGTGAATCAAATCCTGTTCCTTTTCAGTTAGTTGGCAAATCGCTATATGTAGCTTGTCTACCATCATTTGCCGAAGCACAACATCTTCAACGCTTTCCTGCCCGTCGGAGAATTGTTGTGCATTGTCATCCATAAGCCTGTCTAACGAATCTTCGCGGCTGGGTATGATTTGTTCAATCCGTCCGTCTTTGTTGAGAAGAAAACGCTCTGTTTTTAGGTCACTTTCAAAGTAACGCATTTTTCGGTCTCCTTTTGTATAGGCGGCATAAACTTCATCTGTTACCTCGACAAGCTGACCGCTTATCCATATTCTTTTTTTGTCAGCACTCACGCTGTTTACCTCCGATCAATCTGAATTTTTGGGGATTCAGATTGATTCGGAGGACTGCGGCAGCCAACGCTGAAAAGTGTCGAAATACCGCTAAATATAAAAAAGCACCTGCATAGCGACAAATTTCGCTGTGCAAGTGCTTTTGTTTCATTGTATTTATGGCATATCAGTTCAATATGTAAGCCGCAGTGCCCCTTTATGGGGCAAGCGCTTTTTTTAATGAAACACCTCTGATAATGCCTATGTCATAGATTCATATTCGCTGCTCATCACAAGCAGCGGAACGCCGAGAACAGACCAGCGCATAAAAAATCCCTCCAATCCAAAAACTCGGATTTGGAGGGATTCGTGCATAACGAAACCGCCCTGACAAACCTCGTTTTTTTTATTGGCAGGGCTGATACCTGTTATTAAGTTCAGTTATTTTCGAACTGGCAGTCCACTTATAATTGAATTGTCATGCCATTATAAAGATGGCATAAATCAGTATAATTATATATGGAGGTGGACTGTAAGTGCATAATAAACCTGAAACGCTTGGTTGTATCATTAAGGCAGCTCGTGAGAACGCCGGAATTACCATAGAAGCGTTGGCGAACAAAGTAGATATTACCGAGCGATACCTATACCGGATTGAGAACGAGGGCAAGAAGCCAAGTTTTGATGTCCTACATAAGCTCGTCCGGGAGTTGAACATTTCTGCGGATTCGATTTTCTACCCCGAGAAGCCGTCCAAAGATTCCGAGGTAGAAAATCTCCTCCGTATGCTTTCAGCTTGCGATGAACGGTCGTTGGAAGTTGTCAAAGCAACTGCGAAAGCCTTAATCAATACTGCACCCGAAAAGTAGCCGTAAGGCTGCTTTTTCCTCTATATGAAAGACAGAGCCGATGATTTGTGATTACTCACAAGTTCATCGGCTCTGCGTCTATGCGTCCGGCTCTTTGATGACTGTAACTTCTTGATTTTGAACATTTATAATTGTCTCTTGTTTGCACTTGGGGCAATAGAGAGGAAAATTTTTAATGATCGTATCTTGACGAATTTTATTGTGGGTCTTACTACCACAAATAGGACATTTTATCCATTCTGAATCCTCCATTACATTCCCTCCTTTTCTAAATCTTATTTCAAAAGAGAAATATTGTGTTTTATTTGCTCGATGACCTCAATAAATACATCATCACTCTGTCCCGTTGGATCAGGTAAGCCCCAATTATCATCAAAAGCTCTGCCAATATACGGACAGCCGACATCACAACCCATAGAAATAGCCATATCAGGCGTTGGAATTTGATCGATAGTCTTACTGTACTGTGTTTGCTCCATATCAATGCCGTACAACTGTTTCATTAGCCGTACTGCGTCTTGATTGATTTGCGGTTTAGTTTCCGTTCCGGCAGAATAGAAATCGTATTTATCCGCTGCAAAATGTTTACCAAGTGCTTCCGCTATCTGACTTCGGCAGGAATTGTGTACGCAGATAAAGGCTACTTTTTTCTTATCCATTTTTGAACCATCCTTTCGTGCCATTTGCGATTTTTACAAGGAACAGCATTACAGGCACTTCGGTTAGTACGCCTACTGTGGTAGCCAATGCTGCCGGAGAGGTTGTGCCGAACAAGGCAATAGCAACAGCAACGGCAAGTTCAAAGAAATTTGAAGCTCCGATCATTCCTGCGGGAGCCGCTATTTTATAAGGTAATTTCAAAATTCTGCAAGCTACATAAGCGATAGCAAAAATAAAGAATGTCTGCAAAACCAGCGGAACAGCAATCAAAATGATATGCAGCGGATTTTCCAAGATGATATTTCCTTGAAATGAGAAAATCATAACCAGCGTCAACAGCAATCCGATTGTTGTTATCCCATCGAATTTCTTAATAAAGATGTTCTCGAAATAATCCTTACCCTTTTTCTTTGTTACAAAGCACCGTGTCAGTAGACCACCCGCAAGAGGTATGACTACAAACAGAACAACTGACAAAATCAATGTGTCCCACGGTACTGATACATTTGAAACACCAAGTAAGAATTTGACAATCGGAACAAAGGCCACAAGGATAATTAGGTCATTCGTTGCAACCTGTACTACGGTGTAAGCCGGATCACCTTTTGTAAGACTGCTCCAAACAAACACCATAGCAGTACAAGGTGCAGCGCCGAGCAAAACTGCCCCGGCGAGATATTCGGTTGCAAGGTCAGGCGTAATAAACGCCTTGAAGATTACAAAGAAAAACAGGCTGGCAATTCCGTACATTGTGAAAGGCTTTATCAGCCAATTTGTAACCCAAGTTACAAATAACCCTTTCGGATTTTTCCCGACATTTTTAATGCTTTTGAAGTCCACTTTCATCATCATAGGATAAATCATCAACCAAATTAAAATTGCCATAGGGATAGAAACTTTGGCATACTCAAAACGGTTTAGGAAGTCGGGAATTTGGGGTAGGAACTTTCCGATCAGAATACCCGCAGCCATACAAAGAATAACCCATACAGTCAGGTATTTCTGAAATATGCTGATACCGCCTTTCTCTTTGCTCATAGGATCACCTCCTGTTTAGAAACCAAGTTTGTGTAACAGCTTTTCCACATCGGCAGATTTTAACACCTTACCCATAGCAACAACCTTTTCATTGACAACAAGGGCGGGCATACTCATAACGCCATATTCCATTACCTTTTGCATATCCGTGATATATTCCACTTCCACGGATAACCCCATAGATTTTACCGCTTCCTTTGCGTTTTCGTATTGCTCGTGGCAGGATTTACAGCCTGCGCCCAACACCTTAATGCAGCAGATTCCGTCCTTTGCTTCAGGGCAGCAGTCATTTGTGATTTCTTCTGTTTCACTTGTAGGGCAGCCGCAGCTACAAGCGCAAGCGGGAGCTTTCTTTTCTTCTTCCTTTTTCTTACCAAAGTTGAACAGTGCCATAATTAGTTACCTCCAAAAATAATTTTATAAAATCAGAATGCGAGCCAAAACATATAAAATCCAATGAGCAGGATCGCAGCGCCCATCACGATTTTTAAGATAACAGCAGCCTTTTTGTATTTTTCGCTGTTGTTAATCTTCTGAACAAAGCCTATCGAAGTACCTGCGACCATAACAAGGGCGCTGTGTCCGATAGAATAGAGCAGCATAAGCAGAATGCCCCATATCAAGTTGCCTTCACCTGCGACAATGGCAAGCAACGCAATCAGAACAGGTGTAGAGCAAGGCGAGGAAAAAATACCACCGAGAATACCCGCAAGGAAAGCTCCGATAAATCCACGCTTCTTGCTTTTGGAAATCAAGTTGATCGAGGGAATGAAACTGAATACTTCCCAAGTCTGCAAAGCCATCAATACCATTAGTACACCAAGAATGATATACCATACAGGCGAGGATGTTCCCATCAGTTTCCCGGCAGAGGTTGCGACAATGCCGAGCGTTACGAATGTAACCGCCGTCCCAAAAGAAAATACCGCTGAATATGCAAATGCTTTTTTGGTATTCCTTTCACCAACGCCGCCTACATATCCGATAATTAGCGGAACGCTTGAAAGTGAGCAAGGCGTTATCGAAGTTAGAACACCAGCAAGGAGTGCAAGCAAAGGAGCCAGCCACATATTATTCCCGATAACTTCCGCTATTTGTGAAAGCCATCCGTCTATCATTTACTCGACCCCCAATTCTTTTAGAATCTCCCACATTTGTTCCTCGGTCAAGCCTCCTTGATGAACGGTAAAAATGTGTTCGCCGGTATCACGGTGAGAGTACATATCAAACTGAATCTTTTTCGCAAGTTCTTCGCTCGGAACAAATGGCGTTCCGTCAGCGTTAAACAATACCTGCGTCGGTATCACCTGAACAGGGACATTATTTGCAGCGTCAGGATAGTCCCATACATTGATAAACTTTACAAATGCCTTGCCGTAAAACTCTTTATTTGCTTTTTCCAATACGGGAGCCATCTGTTTACAAGGAATACAGGAATCAGCGCCGTAATCAATAATAATAGGCAGTCCATACGCTGAAAGTGCTTCAAAATCAATCGCTTTTGTTTCACGCAGACCGAAATCTGCGTCTTTTAAGTCGTCAGACAGTTCCGTATTATTTTGTGAAGCTCCTGAATCGTCAGCAGTCTTTTCAGTTGCATTTTTAACAATCCAAATCCCACCAATGACAGCTATAATCAATATGGGGACAAGGATTTTTACCCATAACTTACTTTTCATCCGCAATTACCTCCGCAGCCGCAACCACATCCACAACTCGGTGCAGTATCAGGCATACCGCTTTTTTCACGGAAGATAGGAGCGATCCAGCCTATATTATTTCCGACATAAGTAATTGCACCTACGGGGCAGTTATCACCGCAATGATGGCAATGTTCCACGCAGCTATCAGGATTTATAACGATTGGTGACGGGGTTTTCGATTTGTCATATACCGAGTGCGGACAGTTATTTACACAAGCTCCGCACTCAATACAGGACAGTACATCAACCACCGGATACCATTTTTTAGACATCTTGTTTTCCTCCGTTTTATATAATCAAAGGTTGTATTACATTGAACAGATAGCCGACAATGATAATTCCCGCTGTGCAGATGGCAATGAAAATGCCGAGCAGCTTCGGTTTTACAGCTTTGCGGAGCATAATCATAGATGGCAGCGACAATGTAGTAACACCCATCATAAAGGACAGAACGACACCGAGTAATGCGCCTTTTGCAAGCAAGGCTTCCGCAATCGGGATTGTGCCAAAAATATCAGCATACATCGGAATGCCTGCAATGGTAGCCAAAATGACACCAAATGGATTATTGTCGCCAAGCACTTTGACGATAAATTCTTCAGGAATCCAGTTGTGAATAAATGCACCAATACCAACGCCGATCAAGACATAAGGTGCAACCTTTTTCGCTGTTTCAACAACTTGTTCCCAAGCGAATTTCATACGGTCTTTGAAATGAAGCTCCTCTTGCGGAACATCCATTGCGTGGCCGTTTCGGATATATTCTTCAACCTGATTATCAAGGTGCAACTTTTCAATCAGCGTACCACCTGCAACGGCAATCACAAGACCGAGAACGACATACAACACGGCAACTTTCCAGCCAAATATACTCATTAAAAGTACAAGGCTTCCAAGATCGACCATCGGGGAGGAAATCAAAAACGAAAATGTTACGCCAAGCGGCAGGCCTGCACTTGTAAATCCGATAAACAGCGGAATAGACGAGCAGGAGCAAAACGGCGTTACTGTACCAAGCAATGCAGCTATGATATTAGCACCGACACCGTGAAAACGACCGAGAATTTTTTTGGTTCGTTCCGGCGGGAAATAACTTTGAATATACGATATAATTAAAATCAGCACGCCGAGCAAAACCATAATTTTAATCGTATCGTATATGAAAAACTGAACGCTGCCTCCGATCTTCCCTGTGGTGTCTAAACCGCAGGCGTTCAATATTGTGGATATAAGTCGGTTGAGCCAACCCATACCGAGGACTTCATTTTGAAAAAAGTCCCATACAGTTTTTAATGCTTCCATAAAAAGCTCCTTTCACATATTGTTAAATTGAAATATGTCGATATGTTGTCGATTTTATAAGTCGTGCGGAAAAGATTTCAAATTCATTACTTTTCACAACACGACTTTTCTACATCCGTACAAGTAATTTTTGTGAGTTCCTGCAAGCACTTCATCGCTACCGCCGCACCCTCGTGAGAAATGGAATAGTGCATCCATTTGCCCTCTTTACGCCCGACAACCACACCGGAATCACAGAGGATTTTCATATGGTGCGACAGCGTAGGCTGCGTTACATTGATTTCCTCCAACAGCTTACAGCCGCATTTCTCGCCCGTTGTCAACAGTTTAAGAATACGAATACGGTTTTCATCGCAAAACGCTTTGAAAATGGTAGCTGTTTTCTTTTCGTCCATCTCCAACACATTCACCTCCTATCGACATCTATCTATATTATATGCAACACATAGATAATTGTCAATGGGTTTTTCAAAAATTTCAAAAAAAATATGTATGGGGAGTTTCCTCCCCATTCTCAATATTGCGGCACACCGTACCCCAATATCTCATAATACCCTACGGCGTAGTGATTTTCTCGGCAGCTATCGCCGGAATTACCCTCCACGGTGTAGACGATACCGTTCTCGACTTTCTCAACGATTCCCACATGATCGGATTCTCCGTCCTGCGGGCCTGACGAGCCTTTGTTGTCCCAATCAAAAAAGATAATATCACCGGGTCGGGGTTCGTAGTTTCTGTCCTGCCAAAGTCCGCGATCTCTGAACCATTCGACACCCCAGACACAGCCCGCAAATTTCGGGATAACACCTGCGTCAATATAGCCGCACTCATTGGCACACCACGAAACGAAGCAAGCACACCATTCTACACGGGAGTTAAAGCCGTACCACGACCAATAAGGTTCACCGCCCACATTGCCGATCTGTGACAAAGCGACCGTTACAATCTCGCCGTCGCCTGTGCCGATACCGTAAAGGACGGCAGACCACATACTGCGGTTTTCATCAGCAAGAAGTTCGGCAAGCTGTTTTCGCTGGTCTGTGCTGAAATTATACTGATTCGCCATTTCCTCGGCAGTCTTGTGGCTGACCGTAATATAAAGATAAGTGTGGGTTACGGTAGTCTTTGTTTCCACAATGTTCCCGTGGCCGTCGTCGGTTTCGGTAATCACTTCCTCGGTCTTTGTTTCGGTTCGGGAAGATATTTCATTCATCTGCCAGAAAATATCTTTCAAAATCGCCTTTTTGGAATCGTCCATCGTGGCGACCTCCTGTGCGTTATCGGGGTCGGTGGTGGTCTTGACCGCATAAATAGCAAGCACTTCCGGCCAGACGGCGCGGGAGCCGGACATTTCCAAAACATCATAGGAAATATTCGCCTTTGTGGTGTCAAGCTGTGTTTGATATTCGGTATTGATTTCCTGAACGACTGCCTGCATGGTCTGACCCGATCCGCTGTCCTCGTTTGAAAAGAAGATACCGAAGCACGAGCCGACAATCAGGCCGATCAGACAGATAACGATAATCACAACAACTGCAACCCAGCCCCCGGCGGCAATAGCGGCAATCAGCGCCTTTGTTGCGGCGATAATTGCCTTGACTGCCGCAATGGTGGCTTTGACCGCGGCTTTTACACCTGTTGCAACCGCTTTCGCCGTGGCGCGGGCAGCCTGCGCCGCAGCTTTGGCGGCCTTCACCGTAGCCTGCGCGGTTTTCTGCGCCGTTTTTGCTGCCTGCTGCGTCGTCTTGATTGCCGCTTTGGAAGTACGCTCGGCGGTCTTAACGGTTTTCCTCGTGGTCTTGACTGTACCCTTTGCGGTCTTGACGGTTGCCTTGCCCGTAGATTTCGCCGTTTGCTTAATAGTCTTGCCGCTGTGTTCCACCGTCTTGATAGACTGTTTCGCAGGTTCGGCAGAACGGCGAACCCTCTGCATAGATTTTTGAGCCTGCTTTTTCGGGAGGTCGGCTTTCTTTTGCTGAAAGTGGTCTTTTGCTTTGGAAATATTCTCTTTTGTGTCCTTTACACCTTTTCGCCCGAATTTGTCAAGCTGGTGGACGGTTTCACGGGCGACGGTTTCCGTCCCGCCCGAAATACGGTCGGCGGCGTATTCATCGGGCGAACCCTCTGCGGAATAAAGGCTGTGATCCGCTTTCTCTTTGGTGCGGATATAGGCCGATTTCATACGCTCGGCGGCCACCGCCGATTTATCAATCGCCTTGACCGTCCCTTTTGCAATCTCCCTTGTCTTTATTTCCGGCATAGCGTCACCTCCGATCCGAGCCGTGAAAGCTCCTGCCGCAGAGCAGAGTAAAACGCTCTACTGCGGATATTGCCGCCTGCGGCCTGCCATTCGTCCTCAAAATCAAAACGGGCGGCAAGCTCACGGACGGAATAATTTTTAAGAAATGTCCTCCAAGTGGAATTGTCCCATTCTTCAAGCTGCCGCCATAGGTCGGGAAAATTCCGATACAGCTTTCGCAATTCCTCCAAACTTTGCAGAGGACAGCACCAGCAAGAAACACGGTTGAAAATCTCATATAAACCGCCCCAATCAAAACCCCGCCTGTAACAATAGGAAAGACAGTCACTTTCTGTCATTCCCCATTCTACAAGCGGGTAATTTTTATCCTTGATTCGCTTTGTTTCGTCGGCGGCAATCCCCACATATTCAATAACCGTGTATTCCTCTTTCAGCTTTTTCAGATAGGCGGCGACAATACGGGTTTTGAGAATCCCCGTACACCAGCGACCGCGTGGACCGGGCCAGCTCATACCCCTGTACTGCGACAGCGCGGGATTCTTCCTTTTCGGGGTGTACTCGTAAAAGTAGTATTCAAAATCGTGCGCCGCTTTCAGCCGGATAATGGGCCTGCCGATATACGCCTCCAATCGGTCAAGGTGTTCGTACATCTGCGGAAATTCAAGCCCCGTATCACAAAACAGGATCAAGTCAACAGGTCGTTTTTCTTCCAAGAGCCGTAAGAGCATAGCCGTTGAATCCTTACCGCCCGAAAGAGAGAGGACATATTTTTCAGGCTTCATTTTCGCCCACCTCCAAAGAGGGCGAAACAATCTTTTTCGCTACAACGACCATGCGGCCGTTCTGTCTGCTGTATTCGCAGGTGGAAAGGGTTATCAGCCTGTCTCCGTATTCTGCGGTCACGCCCGTATCATATAAAGCAAGCTCCTTGCACTTTGCGATAAAGGCGTCGAAATCCTCCGCAGAATCTGCATTGACAAAATGGTAATACATAAAGCCTTGTTCAGAGTAGGCGGCGGTCTTGAATACCGCCACAACCTCGTATTCTCCAAAGCCGGACAGCGTATCAAAGCGGATTGTTTTGTGTGCCCTGTAAAAATCCTCGTCGGCATACTTGCAGAGGTCGGCAAACATACTGCCGTTGTTCATATGGTGGCCGTAAATAACGCAGTTGTCGGAAAGTCCGAGGTCGCAGTTTTCTTGCACATAGGGAACGCCGTAATCGCTGTACTGCTTTTCAAAGCTGTGTTTCAGATAATAATTTGGGTTGTCAACCGTCTGCATAACGGGATAGTCGATGTTTGTTCCCTCAATAGAAATCCAGCCCACAAAATCGCTGTTCTGCTCATAGACCGCCGCATACTTTTCAAAGGCAGTTTGTTCGATCTGTGGGGCTTCGCTTTCCTGCGACTCATCGGCGGGCGGTGTTTCCTCCTGCACAAGCGCGGCGATATTGTCAAAGGCTTCGGCGCTCTGTTTCTCGTCCGCATACTGCCGATAAAGCATAACGCCGGAGAAAAGGAAAAGGGCGGCAAAAAATGCCGCCCCGATCATCAGATATTTGCTTTTCATAAAATATTGTCCTCCTGTTTTGAAATTAAGAAGCGTCCCCGCCGCCGAACACACCCTCGCCGGGTTTGGTCGTCATAAGCTGATACAGCTTTGTATCTCTCGGAAAGCGGTTGATAAAGGGTACAAGGGCGCTGCCGTATTTGATAAGGCCGCAGCCGGCATCCGCATTGGTAACATAGCTCATCTGCTCGTCGGAGATATTGAGTAACTTCGAGAGCTTGGAACGGTCGGAAAACGCTTGATTGAGCATAACCACAAATTCAGAGTTGGAAAGCATTGTGCTTGCCTGTACGGAATCGAGCAGATATTCCACATTCTGCGTAATGGCGGTCGGGTAGCCGTTTCTCTTTCTGAACTGCCTCCAAGCAGAGTTAAAGAAAATGCCGCTTTGCTCGTTCTCAAATACAACATGAAACTCGTCGATAAACACATGGGTACGCTTGCCCTTTTTCCAGTTGAGCGTAACACGGTTGAGAATCGTATCGGTGATAACCAAAAGTCCCGTAGGCTTTAACTGATCGCCCAAGCTGTGAATGTCAAAGACGACAATCCGCTTGTCGAGGTCTACGGTGCTTTCGTGACCGAAAATATCAAGCGATCCCGTGGTGAACAGTTCCAATGACAGGGCGATTTCCTTTGCCTTTTCTTCGGGCTGTTCCAAAAGTTTATTGCGGAGATCGCAGAGGGTAGCGGTTTTGCCCGTCGCCTCGGCCTCCTGATATACAAGGGCGGTACAGCGGTCAATGATAGATTTCTGCTGTGGGCCGACCCCGGTTCTGTCGATCTGCTCTACAAGAGACATAATGAACTGCGATTTCTCCACAATGGGATTGTTTTCGCCGTAGCCGTCAACCATATACATAGCGTTCAAGCGGTCTTTGCCGCCTGCCGCCATATGAATGACGGTTGCCGTTTCCTCGCCCAAAGCCGCCGCCAGAGCGCCAAATTCATTTTCGGGGTCGCAGATCAGCACATCGTCCTCGGTGTTGAGAATCAGAAATGCAATCAATTCTTTTGCGGAAAAGGATTTACCCGAACCGGGAACGCCAAGCAGAAAAGCCGACTGATTCAAAAGGTTCGCCTTGTTGCACATAATGAGATTGTGAGAAATGGCGTTTTCTCCGAAGTAAATGCCGCCCTTGTCCTGAACCTCCTGTACCTTGAACGGCATAAATACTGCCAAAGATTCGGTTGTGAGAGTACGAAAGGCATTGATTTTTCTTGTGCCGATTGGCAGTACGGTATTCAGGCCGTCGAACTGCTGGAATTTCAAAACGGCAAGCTGGCACATATGCTTTCTTGCAACGGACAGCACCGTTTCGGTGTCGCTGTCAAGCTGCTTTTTATCGTCGGCGGTGATAACCATAGTAATGACCGCAAACATCATGCGCTGATCCCTCGTTGTCAGGTCGTCCAAAAATTCCTTGCTTTCCTTGCGCTGGAGCTCCATATCATACGGCACAACGGCAGAAAAATTGTTGTTGGCATTTTGTCTGCGCTGCCAGTTGGTGATGTTCGTTTCTACGCCGAGCAGACGGTTTTCCACCTCTCGCACCGCCTCGTCGGTGGGTACGGGAACAACATCAATCGACAACATCATATTGCGGTTAAAGTCGGTGAGCTCCGTTACCATACTGTCCTTGATATACGAAGCGTAGTCTTTCAAAAAAAGAACCCGGCAATATTTCTCGCCGAGCTTCAGATAATCGCTGTTCTTTTCCATAGAATCGGGACAGATATAGTCCTTGAAATCGTGTCCCTTTTTCATCATATCCTGCGGGTCGAAATGAAAGGCGGCTTCTTCGCCTTGACGGTAGAAGTCGTGAAGTACCCGCAGTTTTTCTCCTGCGTCAAGCTCGGTACACTTTGAGCCGAGGGCGGCAAAATGGGAAATCAGGTCTGCTCCCACACGGGAAAAGTAGGTGCGGGCTTCTTCAATATCCTTTTTGCCGACTGAAATCGTGATATATTTCTCCTGCATAATGCCGTTAGCGCCGGTGGCCTTGTCAAGCAGCATTTGATTGTATTCCTTGCGGTATATATCACGGGAATCACCGCGCATAGGCATTAAAATCGACTGCTCAAAATTCGCCTTGTTTAAGCGTCGGTTATTGATGGTGATTTTCGTGGTAGCGCCGGAATCCAGCGAATTGAGCAGTTCGGAATAGGCAAGAAACATAGCCTCTTTATCCTCACGGCTTGCCACAAGGTAGTTTATATCGCTGAATTTATAGGTCTTGGAAAAGCGGTTTCCCACCTGAAAAATGCCGTCTTTCCAGATACGCTGAATCGGGATAATATCCTGCACCTTGCGGGGGACGGAATATCTCTCTTTATCCTGTTTCAGCAGGTTTTTCAAGGTTTTAATCATGCTTTACCTCCTTGCTGTGATTTTTCAATTTTGTCTTTGAGCGCTTCATAGTAGAAATTCGAGGATTCAAAACGAATCTCTTTCGGCTCTAAAAGCTCCGAGCGAATCCACGCCCAGATAAATTGCTCGGCGGTCATACCGTGGTAGGTGATGAAACCCAGCGCCGCAAAGGGAGCAGCGCCGAGAATACACATCCACGACACGGTTTCCGTCCCGACATAAGGCTTTAATAGAAAGTACAGCCCCACGGCAACAGCGACCGCTAAAATAGAAAATATGAATTGCCGCATACTCAAACCGAAAAACATTGATTCGGTATAGTTGCGGATTTCACGGTTGATCTTGACTTCCAAAATATCACCTCCCGTTATCGTTCCTGTTCGTCTTTGGCTTTCGGTTTCGGTTGCATCTCGCGCGGGGTTCTGCCGTCAAGTGGCTTTATAAAATCAATCTGCCCGGCGGCATAAATGGCGTTGCCGTTTAATTGCCTCTGCCACGCCTTATTAGAGGGCGACCAGCGAAAACCCCAGCTTTTGAGTTTACTGCGCTGTTCCTCGCTTGGCTTTTCGTCAAAAAGAAGCTGCAATCGGTTTTCCTCCTGATTGGCAACCGCTTCGCCGCCCTCAAATTCCCAGCCGACAAAACCCGTTTCCTCACGGCGTTCCAGACTTTCAATACGCTTTTTCAGACGGTTAATTTCTGCGTTGTTGTTGGATAGCTCATAGGGAGCATACGGGGCGGTGATCCACGAATAATCGCTCTTTACGGCTTCGTCGATTTCAGCCGCCTTTTCATCGGAAATGCCCTCAAAACCTTTCATTGTGTCGTTTTTGCGGTAGTAGGCATTGACCTTTTTCATATAGCTTTGCAGGTCTTGCCGCTGCTGCAATTTTTCTTTCAGCTTGGCAACAGCTTCGGGGTCGTCGCTGGAAATAGCGGAATTGTTTTCGGCGGCCTCGGCCTTACTGCGGTAGTAGTCCGCTTTTTGTCCGGCCTCCACGGATTTCTCCATTTTGCCCCATGCGCGGTCACGGTAATTTTTATCGGATTTGTAGGAATGATGATCGACCAAAAGCGGCTGCCCCATAGGGATTGCCTCAACCATCTTGCTCGATTCGTGTGCAAGCTGGCTGCTTTGCTGTTCAAACTTTTCCGCTTTCTCGTTGTAGTAGTCGATTCTCCGTTGCTTTTTTTCTTCGTATGAGTTCATAGAATATCGCTCCTTTACTTACATAATAAATAGCCTCCTGCGAATATCCGCAAAAAGCAATTACAAGCCCATCATTTCACGCACAACACGGTCGGCCATTTTAACCGCGCCCACGAGGACGAGCATATTAAACACAAGCTCCCCGATATAGCTCCATACCATAGAAACTGCCGCGGCGTTCGGGTCAACTACGGGCGGGGCCGAAGCGAACAGGGAGAAGATAATGCAGGCAAGCACAATAATTGCGCCCTCCAAGCAGACGGCGGTGTAGGATTTAATAAAGCTCTTGCCGACATTCTGCGAGGGTTCGCCTGCAAAAGCGGAGAGAGGTACGGGCGCAATCGCCGTGTAAAGTAGGGTAAGCGCCCAACGCCTTGCCGCATTCCTGCGGTAGGTTTCCAAACGCTCCCCTCCAAACCGGACGTACACCTCTCGATGTATCCGGCTTTCCAGATATCAGTCTAACTTTCCATTGTGCAGCTTTACATGGCAGGAATGGCATAGGGCCATTGTCTTGCGCCTGCGCGCAATCATATGGCGCTCCCATTCCGCCTTACCACTTAAATCTTTCAGTTTTCGGACATGATGGATTTCAATATCCTCTGTTTCGGCTCCGCAGAACTCGCATACATGGCCCTCCAGTCGGTCTGTCAGACTTGTATAGCGGCGGTTCTCATTTGCTCTGCCAATAATGTCCGGGTTTTCCGTCACAACAACTCTGCCGTTGCGCCGCATACCCTGATTGTAGAACACCACGGACTTTGTCCCGTTTTTCGTTGGATAGGATACGGTGAAGTCCCCGTTGTGGCAGTATTTGCGGATGATTTTTCGCATACTTGTCCGATACTTTCCAGCGAAGGTCTTGTACATGCTGAACTTCATCACATAGAAGAAGGAGTTCAACACCGTTGCGTTGTTTGCCAGCCGATAATAGTTGTACATTCCCCGCACTTCTGCATTGTACTGGTTCAGAATCTCAATATCATCCAGGCGTATCAGCCCCGGACGCCGTACCGGTTCCCATACCTCTTTGTTCCCATGGGCTTTGTCGTAGCTGATTTTCAGGGTGCCATAGGAGAGCAGGCGGTTCAGCCATTTTTCCTTGGGTATATAGAGTTTAACCTTGCCAGAATAAATGCGCTGGACAGCGCCCTTTGAGGTGCGGATGCAGTTTCGGTCCTGACTAATTGTAATCAGATATCCGAGAAAACGGGCGAAATCATTGCCGTGGGTGATGAGTGTTTTTTCCGGTGACATCTCCAGATGAAGGCGCTCCCTGATGAACGCTCCCACATCGGATTTGACCTGCCTTGCATCCTCTTTGCTTCCAATCACACCAATCAGGAAGTCGTCGGCATAGCGGACGTAAACAACCCGCTTGTATTCCGTGTCCATGGGATCGCTGTAAGGAATAGAGCGCAGCTGGCTATTAAGTTCCTTTATCTGCGCCATGACCTCCCGACGTTTTTCCTCACTGATTTTTGCTCCATTGCGTTTTAGCCATTCCTGTTTTCCGCGCCGGACATCTAACGGCTTTTTGTAGGCCGGGTTGATTTTCCGTTTTGTGCCGCGGTTAAAGGTCTTGGCATATTCCGCCATGAACACGTCCAATTCATTGAGATAGATATTCGCCAGGATTGGACTAATCAGCGACCCTTGCGGGGTGCCGGAGTAGGTGTTGTAGTACACCCAGTTTTCCATATATCCCGCTTTCAGGAATTTCCAAATCAGGCCGATGAAATGCTCATCCGCAATGCGTCTGCGCAGTATCTGCACCAGCACATGATGGTCAACATGGTCAAAGCACCCTTTGATGTCGCCCTCAACAAACCATTTGACCCCCGTGTAATTCCGCTTGATATATTGCAGGGCTGTATGACAGCTCCGCTTTGGGCGAAATCCATGGGAAGTAGCACAGAAGGTAGGTTCGTAGATACTTTCCAGTATCATGCGCACCACCTCTTGTACCAGCTTGTCGTCAAAGGACGGAATACCAAGGGGGCGCGTTTTACCGTTTGCTTTCGGGATATACGTTCTTCTGGCCGGTTTCGGCTGATAGCTGAAATCCTTCAATTTTTGAATAAGGGCTTCAATTCGCTTCATACTCATGCCGTCGATTGTTTTCCCATCGCTTCCTTCTGTCATGTTGCCTGGCTTTGCTTGAATACGTTCATACGCCAGCAGATAAAATGCCGGATTGTACAGGTTTCGATAGAGCCTTTGATAGTGGTAATCTTTGTTTGCTGCTTTTGATGTTAGACTTTCCAAAACGTTCTTTGGACTTCTCATAGTGCCTCTCGCACCTTTCCATTGATAGTTTGGTTGATATCCTGCCGCCCTTCGCTATGTGCAAGGCTTTCCCTTGCTCGGACTACTACGGCGGCTCCGTTGCCATACCGGATTTTCAGGCTCTGAAAGCCATAGCCTATGAGGGCATTCCGGGTTAGGCAATCCCCGGTTAGGCAGTTTGGGACAGCGTGTTGTGATGTCGGAATGGGTTTTCGTCCGTTATCCGCTTACTGCGGTCGGCTGTCGTGGGTATCTCGCAATCGGCGTGTACATGTCACCAATTGCCACGGCATGCGGCGAATACAACTATCCTGCGCCGCCGGCTCAAGTATGCCGCCTTGGACTGCCCTTCAAGCAATCCAGCTTTATTCCTCATTCACAACGTTTCACCTTGCCGTTCAGTAGTGGTTAGATAGTTTCCCAACTTACGGCGTTGCCGATATGCTACACTCCCCATTGGGTTTCCCCTCCGGATAAATCGGTTGGTGATAGGGTAATTTGCACCTCCCTTCGGAATACCTTTTCCTACTGCCGCGCTACTGGCAGAATCCCAAATTGCCCGCAGACTGCTTTGGCTCACGCCGCAGCCCTTCCAGGCGCACTATATAATTTGAACATACGACTATACACCGTCAGGATCATAATAAACGCCAACACGGTAATGAACAGGCCGCCCAGCAGGGTGACTGCCCACAGGGGGATGCTGTCCCAAAAGCCCACCTGGTTGATCTTGTCGATGATTTCCTGCGGGAGCGTGGTGCCGCTGCTCCCCGACAAGCCGGATTGAGTAATGATGGTGGAAACCATCCCTTGAATAATTTTGAAAACAGCCAGCATCAGGTCGAGGCCGTATCCTACTGCCGCCTTTGCCAGTGCAAAACGAATGAACATCTTGAAGGCCGCTTCCGGGCGCTTCAGGTCGGTAAAACTCGAACAGGTTTTCACCACGCCGACTGCGAAAAACAAAACCAGCAGGCCGTACCCAATGGCTTTCAAGGCCCCGTTGATGTCCAGCATGACCTGCCAAATCCCGCCGCCCTTAAAGGTTGCGGGGTCCTGTGTAAGCAAAGTCCAGATTTCAGCCAGCTTGTCGTTCCATGTTCCCAGCGCCGAATTTAAGTTATCGATAATCCAGTTTCCGGCTGGTCACCTCCCATCTAAAAAATGTGGGAGCGCCCGCCATCGGGCGCTCCCTTGACTGGAAAACAGAAAATCAGGCGGTGATAAGGTCAAGGATTTCCTTGGCAAAGGTCACCACGAGGCCGCCCGCCAAGGTGAGGAACCCTTGCGAGCGCTGGGAAGGATCGTGGCTCTGGAAGGAGAGACCGACCTGCACCACACCCCAGCCCAAAAGGATCAGGCCGATGGCGCGGATCAGGGAAAAGATGAAGGTGGAGAGGTTGTTGACCACACCCAGCGGATCGCTGGCGGCAAAGGCTGTGGTGGAAAAACAGCAGGCGCACAGCACTACAGCGACATAGCTGGAAAAACCGAAGCGCCCCTTTCTGCCGAGGGGTAAAGCGTTTGCAGGCTTATCGTTCTTGTTGGGATTTTTCTTCAAGATAAAAGGATTCAGAGTTTTCTTCAGAAGCATTCCTCCAGTTCAATGTGTATTGTTATGGTTTTAGAAAATCCTCCGGTTCCAGCAGTTCGAAATCGTCGTACTGGTCCGGGGAATAGTCGATATCGTCTGCAGCGTCCTTTGCCTGCGTATAATCGTAGGGCGCAGCACCGCCATCCTCTGTCAGGCGGATGTTTGGGTGATGCATCAGGTCGTATTTGTCATCCAGCATGGGTCTTTCACCCCTTACAAAAAGAATGGCTTTGCGGTTGTCCAGCATCCGCACTTCATCCGGGGTTAAGAGCTCCCGGCCCGTCTGCTGGTCGTTTACGCTGAAGCTGCCGCCTCGTCCCCGGCTCCGGCCATAGGTATTCGTATCCAGCGTTTCCTTTCCCATGAGTTCAGAAACATATTTGTGGGTTTCCTTTTCATTGCCGCCGAGGTAGAGGAACTCGTCGCACAAGCCCACCAACGACTCCCACTGTTCTTTAAACAGCGCCTTAATTTGCGCCATATTCTGCGCGATGTAGCTGCAAAAGATGTTGCGGCTTCGCATGGTGGAAAGCCAGGGCAGAAAGTTGTCGGTAGGCAGGGCGATATTGGGGGCCTCGTCGATGAGCAGATGGACCGGCACCGGCAGCCTGCCCTTGTATTTGCGGTCGGCTACAAAGTACAGGGTTTGGATGAGCTGCCCGTAAATCATGCCTACCAGATAGTTGAGGGATTTATCGGAATCCGGGATGCAGCAGAACAGGGCCACCTTCTTTTCGCCCATTTCCTCCAGATGGAGGTCGTCGGCATAGGTCAGCCTTGCAATCTGAGGGAGGTTAAAAGCGGAAAGCCGGACGCCCACGCTGATCAAAATGGATTTTAAAGTTTTGCCAGCCCCCATCTTAAAGACATGGTACTGCTTCACGGCAATGCTCTCTGGGTCCCGCATTTCAAGCCTTGCGAACAGGATATCCAAGGGTGACTCGTATTCCTCATCTTCTTCCCGTACCTCCGCTGCGGACAGCATCTCCATCACCATGGCGAAGTTCTGTTCTTCCGGCGGCGCTTCGTGCTTGAGGTATAGGACGAGGGCCTGCAGAAGCGCGGTTTCGGATTTCTGCCAGAAGGGGTCGCTGCTCTGCGCTCCGGGCGGGGTGGTCGACTGGATGAGGGTTTCAATCAGGCGCAGCACGTCCTTATCGTCCCGCACATAGGCAAGAGGGTTGTAACAGAAGGAAGCGTCTGGGTTCAGCAGATCAAACACCCGCACCTCATATCCGTTCGCTTTCAGAGCACCGCCGGTTTTCCGCAGGATTTCAGATTTCGGGTCGCAGATGACCAGCGAACAGTTCCCGCAGTTTAAAGCGTTGGGAATGGCATAGGAACGGCTTTTGCCAGCGCCGGAACCGCCGATGACCAGCACATTGGTGTTGCGCTTGTGCTTGTGGCCGTCCATCCCCATCTGAAAATGCTGGGTCAGGATGAGGTTTTCCTTGGGGTGCTTCTTATCCCGGTATTTCTTGGCAATCTGGAACACGTCGCCCCATTTGGCGGAACCGTGCTCCGCTCCCCTGCGGGTATTCTTCCGGCTGGAAACCACCACAAGGGCGGCGATTCCATACGCAAGAGTAAAAAACAGCAGGCACCGGGCGGAGTATTCTGTCCAGTGAATGGAAAAAGGGGCATTCATAGCTGCTGGAAGCTTCCCCAGCAGGTCTATGAGGTTCATCCCGTCGTTCCAGCACCCGGCAGTCAGCAGCGCCGCCCACCAGACGATGGGAAGGGGTAAAAGCCACACCCACCATGGATTTTTTCTTGCCGTTATTCCGTCGAAGAGACACCCGCCCCTTCTTTACCGCCGGATAATGAAACAACATATTTTATATTTTTCTCAGTGATCCTTCCTTTCCATAAAAACAAAAAATCCCCCGGAACCCATGGGGAAACATTCCCACAGGTTCCGGGGGATCAGCTATATTTATCGGGCAGGCGCACACCTGTATTTTGCCTGCATCAGTTTTATGAGGAGGCGGTCAATCCCGCCGCAGCTGCGGTTTTCTTCCAGATAAGCGTTTCGCATCCCATTTAGGGACAGCGTGGCATACTGGTATTCTTCATCGTTCAGGTACAGTTTGTGCTTTGGCATACAGAGGACTCTATCAAGAAACGGCTGCAGCTGACCGGATAGCTCCGGCCCTGCTTCTTCCTGTGCGCTGCGAAGCGCCTTGGCCAGTATGTTTTGGTCCCCGCCGGTCATCTTCACCATCCGCTGCTTTGTCATGGCGACCCCATCCTTTCTCTGTTATCATTCACACTATACCACAACGGATGGCGGAAAGCTACCGGACAAAAGAAAACAAACGGAAAACGATCAGCCCTCATCGTTCCGGCTCTTTCTCCGCCTTGGCTTTGGCAGCCTTGGCGGGCTTGGGCGCTGCGACGGAGAACTCATCCGGCTGGATGGTCTGCTCCAAATCTCGGAAGCTTCTCTGGACGTCCCGGTTAATCGAATAGGCCGCCCGTTTGACGTCGCCTATAAAGCCGCGCTTTTCTTCCGGGGTCAGCTGGGCGCAGCTGTGACACACCTTATCAAACTGAAACACCGAGGCGTCCAGCCCGAATTTCTGCGCCGCTACATAGGCCGCGCAGTAGGCTTGGGCCGCATACGCCTGCCGGTAATAGCCGCTGCCCACCGCATCGAAGCTGGCGTGGGCCTGCTCTCTGGCAATGGCGCAGATGGTGGCGGTTTCATCCATCCCGTTGCGGACAAAAATAGTGCGCTGCTTGGGAACATACTGCGCCTGCACCCCTTGGGGAAGCTGGTCGGAAATGGCAAGCTGTACCGGGCTTTGCTCCACCATGGCGGCAATGATTTCCTCCGGCAGATGCTTCTGCGGGGGCAGAGGCTGGGGTCCTCTGGTTTGGGAGATGTCATAGGCTTTGGTAATGGTATAGCCGTTCGCCTTGATGCCGTCTTTTTCATACTCCTGTTCAGCAAAGAAGGTGTATCCTTTCTCGCCGGAACGGATGGAGCGTCCGGCTTCTTTCCATTTGTCAAAGGTGCGGGGGTGGGTAATTTCAGGGTTCTGTTCGTAAAGAATGAGAAGGTTTCGGGTGCTCTGCGGGGTACAGTTCGCCATGAAGTTGAGAAAGCCTTTCATGGATTCGTCATCCTTGAACACGGAATCGGCCTGCGCGTTGACTCTCGACCAGACTTCCTCACGTTCAGCCTGCTTCATGGCGGCATATTCTTCCTTGGAAAGCTGGGGCTGTTCCTGCTGGGGCTGCGGTTCCTGTTTCTGCTGAATTAAACTGGATAAGTCGATAGGACATTACCTTCCTTTCTGTTTTTTCTTTTTCTTCTGTTTGGAATGGCTGGGGGTAGGATGCTGGCGCTCCTGCTGCTTGGATTTGGACGCCTTTTTCTCTGCCTGCTCCTGCCGGATCTCCTGCAGCTGCTGTTTCACCGAGGGCTTATGCTCCGGCTCTTTAGGGTTTATTGAGCCGGGCGAAGAGCTTTTGCTGGGCGAGGAAGGCTCGGACGGACTCTTTTCCACTGCCGGGGGATTTGACTCCTTCTCCCGGCCAGAAGTAAAATTTTCGGCGGCGTCCTGCTGGGTTGGGCCGATATTGAAATCGTCCTCAAAACCGCCCACCTCGAATTCCACTTCGCCCTGCTCGGTTTTGACGGTTTCCGTTTTGCCGGGTGCCGGGGCTGCGGGAGCCTGTTTTTCCTGCTCCTGTACGCTGGCGATGGTGGCTTCGCCAGCCTGCGCTTTGACCGCGTCAAGGCCGAGGTTGTCAAAAATGCGCTGTACCTTAGAGGCGTCATCCGCGAACACCACCACTTCGATGCGGTCCGCCTTTTGCTTGTTCCGAATGGGAACATACAAAAGGCCGTGGGTTTTGGCTTCCGTGGCGAACTCCTTCATGTTTTCCGTGGGGACGTTAAAGAATTTGAACGGGCGCTGTTCCTTGAGCATCCGCACAAGTCTTGTTTTGCCGTGGGTTTTCTTCTGGTCCTTCAGTACGGCATAGACAAACAGCGCAAAGTTTTTTGCCGCCATGCCCGACAGCTTGAGGGCCATTTCTGTGCCCTCAAGGGTAAATCGGACGATCTGGTCGGCTGGATCGCTTCCGTAGTTCAGTCAATTCACCTCCATGCTGAGCATGGACGCACTTCGTGCCCTGAGCTCAACGTTAATTTATATTTTGCGCCCGCGAGGGCAAAATGCTGCGATCAGCGGGCTTCGTGAGAATTTCTGCTTTTCTTTTTTTCCGGCGAGGCTTCTTTAGAAAAGGAATCCTCGCCGGGAATGAGGGACAGGGCGGAGCCGTTGTCCCACTCAATTCCAATCGTGCCCATATCGTCTACATAGGCAACGGTGCCCTTGGCGCCGGGCGGCGGGGCCTGCGGATCGTCCATGGAATGCAGGGTGATGCGGGTTCCGGCAGGGTACTGCCGCCGGAGGTGTTCCACCTGTTCTTTTGTAGGCCGTTGGTTCAAACAATCATCTCCTTTGTTTTTCTTGATTTCGGGCTTCCTTTTGCTGTTCTTCTTTTTCCCGTTGTTCCCGCCGCCGTTGTTCTTCCATCTGTGCCGCCTGCAGCCGCTTCTCCATCTCTATCGAATGGATTTCAATGTTCCGGCATAGCTTGGCGGTGTGGCGCAGTTTTTGGAGCTGCTCTGTGAGGACGCCGATCTGCGGAGAGCCCGGTTCATAGCGATAGAGCTTCTGGCGCTGCTTTATGAGCACAGCGATTTCATCCTCCGCTTTCTGCCGAATGGCGGCAAGCTGGCCCCGGTCCTCTATGTGGTTTTTGAAGATGAATTCCGCCTGCTCGATCCGTTTGTCCAGCCTGCGGATATCCTCCCGCACAGCATGGCTGGGGTACCGGGGCTTTTTCGGCAGCGCCCCCATCTTGTACAGGTAAGAAAAGTAGAGAGCCCGCAGGCCGGTTAGCCTGCTGGGCTGCGTTTCCCCAAGAAGGAGCAGGAAGCGGTTGGCTGGCGGCTGTTCTTTCCCAGCCCGGCGGCGGGGAGGCTTGGGGTAAAGGATGCGGCGCTGGAGGACCTCCGGGGTGTACTGCTTGCCCAAGGTCTTAAAACGCACGGTGCGCCCATTGCCCGGCAGGATCAGCGCGGGGTATTTGCGGTCAAACCGGAAGGCATAGCCCTGCTGCTCCAGCATCCGCAGGAACTGCTTCCATGTGAGGGAAGCGGCGGCAGCCGCATTGAGATCCTGCTGGATGGGCGTTTTCCATGTGGGCGCTCCGTTCTGCTCGGCCAGCCACTGGGCATAGGGGCGGGCAACCTGTTCCGATTTCTCCGTATGGATAACGGAGAGGCCATGCTTTCTGCACAGCTCGTCGGAAATCTGCCGTACCTGTGTGACGTAGGTTTTCTGGTTGCTGCGGTATTTCCTGCCGTTTTTCATGGACACGGAATTCCAAACAATGTGGTTATGGACGCATTTGGTGTTGAGATGGGTGCTGACCACCGCCTGAAAGTTCCCGCCGAGCAGTCGATCCGCAAATTCCAGCCCGATCTGGTGGGCCAGTTCCGGGGAAACCTCCCCGGCGGCAAAGCTTTGCACCAGATGGAAGCCCTGCACGCCTTCTTCCTTGTGCCACATTTCCTTGACGCGGCACATATCTTGAAAAGCCGTTTCACAGGTGCAGCCGAGAGCGGACGCGAACAAATCCTGCTCGGTTTTGTCTTTGTTGAGGGCCTTATCGATTTCCCCCTCCAGCGATTCCTCATTTTCCCTGCGGGAACATTTCTTCTCGTCAAGGGTATAGTCGATGGCGTTGTCGAGGCGGTGGACGGGGATAATGCTGGTGTAAGCGATAGGCTACCAGTTCTCCTTTACTTCTTCCCAAACCTGACGTGCCAGTTTCGTCATTTCCTCAATATCCTGCTGGCGGGCTTCGCCGTAGGTATTGGCGACCTTGGCAAGCTGGTTGGCGTTGTTGCAGAGTCCAGCTACCTTGAGGAGCAGATCCGCATGGTGATCGCAGGGCCTTGCCCGCAGTTCCGCGCCCATGATGAGGGTGCGGAGGAATTCCTCACGGGGCAGGCCGCTTGTTTTCACTTGTGTTTCCAGATGCGCCAGTTCCTTTTTGTTGAGATGGAGAGGGATGATGTGGTTTCGTTTTCTCATAGCGAGGCTCCTTTTAACGTTCCCTGTTGTCGCGCCGGGGCCTCCCGCGCTTCCTGCCCGGCGGGGTTATAATCCGAGAGGGCAGGTGCTCTTTTCCGAATACAAGCCCCAGCTTGGAGATATCCTGCACCTGCCATTTCATCAGTTGATTGGCTTCGTTTCGGTAAACCACCATGCCTTCCTGACTCACAAAGCGCCGCACCAGCACACCGTGGGACAGGTTCTGTTTTTTGTCATAGGTCAGAACGTCCTCTATGCTTTGGATGTACTCTGGAAAGGAACGGCTGTTTAATTCCCGGTATGGGACAGTCATGGCGAGAAACTCGAACTCAATCTTTACCGGCGCGGTTTCATGAGGAATGCGGATGATGTTGATTTTTTCGTTTGGGTTCATCTGGCGTCCCCCCGATGGCGAGATTTTTTTCGTTCCGGCGCTCTGGCAGGGTATTCATAATGGACAGGGATATCCTGCAGGCGCAGCCTGTCGCAATCCGGTGCGAATGCCACATACCGGGCGTAGGAATACCCTTCCGCATCCACAAGAATGCCCTCTTTACCGGTTTCACCCTTAACGAGTACGCAATGCCAGCAAAGGCTGCCCGGATCAAACCACATCTTGTCGTTGTAATCGAACAGGAAAATCTGGTCATCCTTGAGGCCGGTTTCCTGAAACTGCCGGAACTGCTCATCGCATAGAACGACCACCTGTTCCACCTGAAAACAGGTTTGTCGCTCCGGCACAGGTTGCAGTGGGTTCTGCCCATTGAGGTCGTTGATATGGCTGGGCCGGTGATAGAATACAGCGTGCTCCTGATAGGCTTTCGGTTCCTCCAAGGCGATGCGTTCTACCGGCACTCCCTGCAGGTCGACGCTGCGGTAATCCCTGCCGTAGCCAAGGTACAGGCAGTTTCGCCCTTGGGCAATCAGCATATTTTCTTTTTCCCCTTCGGCCCGCACCATGAGGCAGCGAAACAGGCCGCCCGGATCGGCGCTCATGAGTTCCCGGTTATCCTTGAGGAAGGGGTATTCCGGGGAGACGTCCTCCGAGAGCTTTTCAAAATCCTCTTTGCAAAGGACGATGACCTTTGTCACTTCAAAAACGCCGGGGACGTAGCTTACTTCATTCCGGCGCAGGCTGTCCAGCGTTTTGGCGTCTGCCGCGAACGCGGCATATTGCTTTTCTTTCAGTATCTTCACCTCTCATTTCTTGAACAAAATCGGCCGGTGCGGTTCAGCGGGGGTTTGGGGTGCTTCCCAAGATGCGTTTGGATATCCAAACGCTATGCTTGCAAAACCAGTCACCGGCTGGAAAAGAAAAAACGCCGCTGATTTAGAGGCCGCCGTTCTCATCCGCTTCTTTGATTTTGGCAAGGCCGTCAAGGGTGGTGCAGATGAGATTTCGCTTTTCAGCGGCTCCAATTTCAGCAGACATACTGTGGCTGATTTCATTCCCGCACACCACCAGCATACGGCACCGGCCCAGCTTCTGACGGGCGATGCTGTGGAAATCCCTCTTTTCATCGGCATTGTCCGGCTGGAGGTACTGCGCTTCACTCAGTTTCGGGCAGATGGGAACGTATCCCAGCTCATAAACCTTGCGGCAGTAGCGTTTGAGCAGGCGAGGCGCGGCATCGGAGGCGGCGCAAATGTAGGCAAATGCTTTTTCCATGATGAGTTTCCTTTCCTTTATATATCTGATAAAATGACAGCGGCAGGTTGGTTGTCCATGTGGACGTCCAGCCTGCCGTTTGGTTTTCTATTGGTCATCCACGTGGACAACCAACGGATTATCTGGCTGTTTCTTCCGCTTCGGTGTGGGCTTCCAAAGCGAAGCGCACCCGGTCGGAACCCAATTTGTAGTAGGCATCGGTGACCTCAATGCCCACAGCTTCATATCCTTCCAGCTTGGCGGCGAGGACGGTGGTTCCGGCCCCACAGAAGGGATCGAGGATGCGCCCGCCCGGCACGCAGATTTTCACCAAATCCCGCATAAGCTGCAGGGGTTTCTCGGTGACATGGGTACGGTTCTGCGGGTTGGCATAGCGAAATACTCCCGGAAGGCATCCCACAGGGCGGTTCACCGGCATGGGACCGTTGCTGCCCCACACCACATATTCGCTCTGCTGGCGGAAACGGCCTTTCTGCGGGCGGCTGGTCATCTTATCCCACACCACGCATCCTCTCCAGATCCATCCGGCCCATTGGAGAGCGTCGGTGATGGAAGGGTACTGCCGCCAGTCAATGAATAGGCAGACCGGCGCTCCCGGCCTGCAGGCTTTCCGGGCGTCAGAAAGCCATTCCGCCATCCATCTCGTCCAGCTTCTCTGGTCCCGGTTATCCCCGTCAAAATCCGGCAGGGCGTTCTTCGGGTCCATGCTGCTGTATTTCTGGTTGGTGGTGCGGTTTTTCTCCGAGGGCTTCCAGCCGCCCGAAGCATAGGGCGGATCGGTGATGAGGGCGTCGAACACCTGGGGCTTGAAGGCACGGATGATCTGCAGGGTGTCCCCATGCAGGATGCTCCAGCCATCCCCGCCGCTGTGTTCCATAGGCAGAATGGTTTCATCAACAATTTGAGACAGTTCTTTCGTTTCGTTCAGAGGCATCTTCCTTTCCTTGTTTGCTTATCGCTCCCGGTCGGAGCGTTTTCTCTGTTTGGGCGGCACTTTTTCCGACAATTCCGTTTCCACATATTCGCTGATGATGTTAAGGGCCTTGTAATAATCCCCGGACTGGTAGACACGGCTGCTCATCTCTTTGGCCTGTTGCGGCTGTCCATTTTCTTTCAGCAGCCGGGATGCCCTGCCGAGAATAGCGAAGATATTTCCATCCTGTCCCACCAGCTTCATTTTCGGGCGTTTGGGAATCGGCTGTTCTTTGGAAGCTTCTGTGTCCTGCACTTGTTCTACTGTAAAGTCAAAGGGTTCTTCTGCAAAGTGAACATACAGCACGCCATCGCCGGTCTGGATTTCCTGCTGCTCGAAGCCCTCGCCCCAGCCATCGGAAAACTGGCCTTTGAGATAATCCTCAAGATCCTGCATTTCCGCTTCTGTGAGAGATTCCTTCAGCTTTACCGTGGTACAGCCCATGAGTTCCCCATCCCGGATTTCCACCGTGGGAACGGCGCTCAGTACCTTTTTCTTGACACCGGGATTTCGATCCTCGTCAAAGTAGGGCATTAAATTCCCGCCGTCATCGTTGTCGCGCTGTCCCATTGCTTCCCGGATGCTTTCCTCGTAGTAGGCCATGTCGACGCCTGAAAACAGCGTGGGGTAATCGGCCACGCCGTTGTTCCAGCCATATTCATCCACATCGTTTTTGTAAAAATCCCCGGTCAGCGGGGAATAGAGTTTCAGCGTGATTTCATTTTCTTCGATTCGATAGCTCTCCCTTCTAAAGAGAATAAGCCGCCCTTTGATGGGCGGCCTGTTCTTCCTGTTTTTCTTTTGCTAAATCAGCATAATCGCAGCCATCTTTTCCCGGCAGGTTCTCCACGATGCGGTACTTGCCCTGATAGGCTTTTTCCAAATGTTCGGCTGCCCATCGTCCCGCAAAATCGCTATTGGTGCAGATTTCGATTTCCTCAATTTCCGGGTGCCGATTGAGGAATGCTTCAAGCGCGGGCGGCTTTTTGAAGGAAAAGGACTGTGTTTCTTGCCCTTCCTTGGGGGCGTAAATCCCGCCAAGAGACAGCCGCCATTTATCCGAAGTCCCTTCCAGCGTCAGATGGGCGAGGGTTTCGATGGCTGCTTCATAAACCGCCAGCCGGTTGGTTTTTCCTTTGGGCGGAAGGCAGAAACAGTATGCTTTTTCGCTGCCGGACACCTCTGCCTTGAAGGGCTTTCCTTTGGTGTAAGTACCCCGCAGGAACGCATACCGGGCAGTACCGGCTTCATCTTTTCCAACGAACACGGCATTGTGGTAATCGGCGCTTTCATAGAGTATCCCGGCCCGAACGCAGGCTTCGATGACCTTGCGGCTGATCCCGCGCTTTAGGAGGTAAGCGAACACCCTGCGGTTATTCTCCGCTGCCGGAGGAAGCGCAAACTCCTTTTTCTGCTCCGGCTGGGAAGGGGGCGGAATATATCCAGGGCTTTCTTCGCACAAGGCCAGCACCGCATCCACAAATTTCATCCCTTCCACCTTAATGAGATAATCGAGGGCGGTCTTGCCGCCGATATCCCGGCTTTTCCAATGCCAGAAGCTGGTTTCTTCGTTGATTTTAAAGCTGTCGTGCGCTCTCAGCTGAAATTCGCCCCGGCTTTCGGCTTTGACCAGTTCTCCGGGGCGGTACCGCTGCAAAAATTCAATGGCAGTCATTTGTCTGGCGGCGGCAATTTGTTCTTCGCTTACTCCGGGCATGGGGAGACTCCTTTCCTGTTAAATGACAGCCGCCCGCAGGATTTTCGCCTGATCGGTGCGTTCCCATGGAAATTCCGGCTTGCCGAAATGCCCATAGGCGGCTGTCTGTGTGTATCTTGGCGTTAAAAGGTTGAGCTCTGAGATGATCTCCGCAGGGGTCAATCCGAACACAAACCGCACCGCTTCCGCCAGACAATCGTCGGCGCAGACAGTGCCGGTGCCGAAGCTATCCACCTCCACCATGACCGGTTCGGCTTTCCCGATGGCATAGGCAAGGGTGACTTGGCATTTTTCGCACAGGCCCGCCGCTACAAGGTTTTTGGCGATGTATCTGGCCATATATGCGCCGGAACGGTCCATTTTTGTGGGGTCTTTTCCGGAAAAAGCGCCGCCGCCGTGGGGAGCGAACGTGCCGTAGCTATCCACCATGAGCTTTCGCCCAGTGAGACCGGTGTCGGCTTCCGGGCCGCCCAGCACAAACCGCCCGGAAGGGTTCAGAAGGATTTTCGTATCCTCATCCGGCGGCAGGGCCTGCAGCGCCGGGGCCAGCACCTTGTCGGTGAGTTCCCAGCAGAGTTCGTCCATGGGTTTCTCCGGGTTGTGCTGGGCCGAAAGGACAACCGTATCCAGCCGCAGAGGTTTTTCATCCTCATCATACTCCACGGTGACCTGCGCTTTTCCATCCGGTCTTAATCCTTGGATAACCCCGGTTTTCCGGGCTGCGGTGAGGGCGCTGGTGAGGCGGTGGGCCAAAACCACCGGAAGAGGCATCCTCTGCGGGGTTTCCGAACAGGCGTAGCCCACCATCACGCCCTGATCCCCGGCCCCCAGCTGCAGGGCGGGCTGATCTTCAGAGGGATTTCTTCTGCGCTCTAACGAACAGTCCACCCCTGCGGCAATATCCGGGCTTTGCTTATGAACAAGGCACTGGATGGCGTATCGTGCCGGATCATACCCTACCTTTTGAAGAACAGAATGGGCGATGGCAGGGATTTGCGGCTCAAACAGGCTGGTGATTTCTCCAGCCACGATGATCTGCCCTCTGGTGGCCAGCACTTCGCAGGCCACACGGGAAAGGGCGTCGTGGGAAAGACATTCGTCCAGCACACTGTCGGCTATGAGGTCGCACAGCTTATCCGGGTGTCCTTCCGTCACCGATTCGGCGGTATGGAATTGGTTCATCTTTTTCACCTCACTTGCAGGGAAAAGGGCTTGAGGCTTTTCCCAATTTCTTCGTAACTGTTAAAATGCACCTCGCAGCCTAAGAGATAGGACACGGCTTCTTCCCATTCCTTTAAGGGGTACTTTTCTTTGTTCTCCATGCGGTACAAATCGCCAAGGGCTGCCCATTTAAGCTCCGGCTGCAGGCGCAGGTTGGAGATATAGGTACGGCGCTGTTCAGCTAAAAGGTCTAACAATCCGTTTTTCTTCAATCAATCCCTCCAGTGCAACAAAAAAATATGGGCGGGGTACCCTGTGGCACCCCGCCCGATTTCATGCTTCCGCTATTTTTTCCTGCTGTTACGGATATGCAGGAAAACAAGGCCGCCTAAAATGACAGCGCATAAGACAATCAAAATAATGGCTTTGGGTTCCATAGGTCGATTCTCACCTCACTTCTGCGGCGACGACTACCATGCGGGCGCTTTCCCACTCATAGGAACAGGTGACAAGCGTCAGCAGGCGATGGCTCTCGCCGGGGATGGTTTCGGGTTTGCAGAGCGACTGTGCGAAGAGCTTCTTCTGAAAAGACAGGAAATCCGCATCGTCCGCAAATTCGGTGCGGTTAAAGGGGAGCTTTTGGATATCGGTTTTCAGCACAGCCGCAATGCGGTATTCCCGCAGCCCATCGCTGGTCTGCAGGAGGATTTGGGAATGCTCTTTTCGGAAGGTTTCGTCCGCCATCTTCTGGAGCACGGCGAACATGGTCCCATCGTTCATGTTGTGCCCGTAGACTACAAGGTTTTTGCTTTCCGGGGAACAATCCCACTGAAAGAAAATGCTTCCGGCAGTGCGATGCTCGCCCTTGTAGGTGCGCCGCAAATAGTATTCGGGGTCATCGGCGCTGCTCTGCAAAACCGGGTAATCCACACAGGTGCCGGGGATAGAAATCCAACCCTGAATATCCGGGTATTCGGCCTGCAGGGCGGAGAGAGCCACAAGGGATTCCGGTTCCGGCTGTTCTTTCCCAGCCGGTAGCTCCCCGGAGGATTCTCCGGGGAGGGGCTGTGCGTATTCTTCTTTCAAATTCTGTGCTTCTCTGTTGGTCAGTCCCGGTTGGAGCACCAAGAACCAGAGAAGCCCCAAAAGACTCAGGCACAAAAGGCCGATGCAAAATCCTTTCAGGAAGATTTTCATTCTTCTGCGCCCTGCTCCTCATCGCCTGTGGCCTTTTTCTTTTTGCCTGCAAAGCGCAGGACAAGAAGCCCGCCAGCAGACAAAACCGCCAGCACGGAAAGGCCAATCAAAACAGCGGGCGTCCACGGGTGGTCGCCGGTCTGCGGCACAGTGGGAACCTCCGGCACCAGCTTGTTGTGCATCTTGACGGTCGTGGTTTCTCCCGCCTTGATTCCTACAGTCTGGTCATCCGGCAGGATGTACTTTTCAGCGTTCTCTCCAGCCACTTCAGATACGGTGTATTCGCCCACTCGAAGGGTGACATGGATTTCTCCCTTTTCATCGGTCTGGAATTCCTGCTCATAGGGGTTGCCCATGAAGTCGGTGCCGGTGATTTTGAAGGTGCGCCCTTCAATCTTATCATCGTCGGCTGTCTTTACCACCTTCAGGGAACCGGTCTGCGCTTTGTTGAGGAAGCCCACGCCAGCTTCGGTTTCGATGCGGACAATCGCTTCATTTTCGGTGATGGAGAAGGGGTAATAATTCTCGTCGCACTGGAAAAATTCCGGGCTTTCCTTTTCATGCAGGAAGTAATTTCCATACACGAGGTCCTTCATCTGATAGAGGCCCGGTTCGGTTTCGGCCATTTCGCCCGCCAGCTTATCGATTGCCGCGTCGAATTCCCCGTTGTTGTCTACGTCGGCGTAAACTTCAAAAACCGCCCCGGACAGCTTGTTTTCCGGAAAGTCGGCGTCTACCTTGGTGGTTTCGGCGGTACCCTTGATAATCTGATTTTCGATGGTGATTTCAATGGTCTGCCCGTCCTCGGTGATCTCCACCGGGAAGGTTTCTTCCGTCAATACGAAGGCTGCCGGAGGCGCGATTTCCCGCACCAGCCAATTTCCAACCGGTACCTTGTCAAATTCAAAGTATCCGATGGGATTGCTCTCGGTAACCAAAAACGCGGTTTCTTCGGTGAACTCGGTCTCGTCAAAACGGAACAGGCCGATTTTTGCGCCTGCCAGTTCAAATCCATCCTGATCCACCTTCCAGCCGGATATTTTGCCGCGCTTTAAGGTGTTTTCAATGGCTTCTCCATTGTTGACCTGAATCTGCACCTTGGCCACATCCTGACCGCCATATTCAAACACCACCGGGTATTTCTCATCGCTCAAAATATAGTGATCGTCGGTGCCGATTTCCTTTACATACAGGGAAGCCCCGCAGGGTACATCCGTTTTAAAGATGGCATTGCCATTCTCATCGATGCCGATGGTTTCCATGAGGCCGTCTGCCGGGATGGAGGTGCCATCGGAGGCTGTTAATTCTTCCGCAGCGAACAGGCCGAAGGTGATATTTTTCCATTCCTCGTTCATGCCGATGGAAAAGGTTTCGTCCTGTTCCAGCAGCTTCTGGAGAGAAATTTCTACCTTCTGGCGCTCATTGACAAAACCAACGCTGGCGGAGGTGATCTCCACTTCCTGCCCGGCGTAGGACAAGGTGACTTCCTTGGGTTCCGGGTTGACCACCATGCCATCCGGCGCGGTGCGCTCCAAAATCTGATAACGGCCCAGATACAACGGCTCCGAGGTGGCGGTCCCATCGCTCCTTGTGGTGAGGGTGGCCGCCAGTTCACCGGCTTTCAGATGAACGGTGCCATCCGGGGTGACGATATCTTCCAGCGCGGTGATATCGTAAACAGCGCCCGGCTGGCCCTGCACCTCATATTGGGGCTGGTACATCCCGCCTGCTTCTGCTACGTGGCTGAACACTTCTCCCTCTTTGGAAACGATGATGGTGCCTTTCTGCGGGATATTGTATTTTTCAACGGTGACAACGTCCTGCGTTCCATCCACCACAAAGGGCACCGGTTCTCCGTCGAACACATACCCCCATGGACTCTGCTGTTCAAAAAGTTCATAGTTTCCAAAGGGAAGCGGTTCCGGCAGCATGAGGGTGCCTGTGGAATCCGTCACGAAGGTGTCGATGTCGATGGGGCTGGGATAGTTTAAATGCTGCACCACCCATTCGCCGGTATCGGCATTTTTGATTTTGACGGCTGTTCCGGCCAGCGGGATAATTTTCCCACTTTCCAGATCCTTTTTCTCAAACCGGATGAGGGAGGTAAAGGTGGGGTTGTTGAGGATATAATAGTAGACTTTTTCATGTTCAGAAATGAACACGGAGAAGTCAGGGACAAATTTCTGCCCCTCGGCCCCCTTGGTTTGATGCACCACATACAGGCCGTATGGAAGATCCTTCGACTGGGCAAAACCATGGGAATCAGTGGTCAGCAGGTCACGTTCGCTTTCTTTGGCGTTTTCATAGCTTCCGGCGCTGGCAAGGTACACCTGAAACTCCGCACCTTCCTCCGGCTGCTCGATCTGCACCTCATCGCTGGAGGCTGCGGCAGACAAAGGAAGAACAGAGGCTTTGGAGGCAAGGCTGGCAACCGCAGGGACAAGCTGCGGCACAGACGATGTGCTTGGGGCAGGCTCCGGCTCGCTTTCCGGCGCGGGGCTGCTTTCAGAGGACGGTTCCTCGGCAGGCTCTGCCGGGGTTTCGGATTCCAAGCTTTCTTCCGGCTGGCTGGAGGAAGCAGCTTCCTTTTCCGGCACAGGGGTGGATTCAGGGATTTCCGAAGAACTGGAGTCGGGCGCTTCCTCGATGGAATTACTTTCTGCCGGTTCTTCCACCGGGACATCTTCAGCCGGGGCGCTCTCTGCGGGATTGCTTTCCTCAGCAGGCGCTTCCGACTGCGGGACCGGTTCTTCCTGATCCGGTACGGCGGGCTGGTCGGTATGCTTGGTGATGGCGATACTGCCGAGGATGACGTCCTCTGTGGCAGTCATGGGGATGCTGTTGTTCTCCAAGGTGAAATTCCCCGGTTCTGCACCTACCGGATAGACGGTTTCGTCCAGCAGGTACCCCTCGCTGGGGGAGATTTCACGGATGCTGTAATCCGGGCCGCAGGGGTATTCCTTGGTGGTGAATTTGCCCCCGTTCGCCGTGGTGTAGGTATCCAGCAGGGTTTCGCCTTTAAACATCCCGTACACAGCGCCATCCAGGGTGGCGTCACCCTGCGCTTCGCCGGTGGCGGAGTCTACTTTCTCCATGTCCACGGTAAATTTCTTCAGGATATTGGAAAAGTTCACGCTGGAGGTCTGGCCGGGATAGATGGTCACCTGCTGGGATTCGGGCTGGACATATTTGTCCGGGGCCTTTTCGGTTACGGTGTAATTTCCGGCTTGGAGGTTATCCACCCGGATGGTCCCATCCGGCCCCGTCACCACGTCTTTTTCAATACCGCCTCCAGAGATGTGGAAAGGAATACCGGAGACCTCTCCATCTTCGGAGGTTTTCACAAGCTGCAGGGTGCCTGCTTTGATTTCAAGGGAGAAGTAGCATTTCACCGGTTCTGCGGAACCTTCCACATCGAAGGTGACTACGTTCTGGTACTCGTCCCGCAGCCAGTATTTGGTACCGCCTGTGACCACGCCGGGAACAGAGGAAGGCAGCCGCTTTTCGGCGGTAATGGTTCCGAATTCGGTTTCGGAGGTAGAGACGTGCAGTTCATTACCACTGACGGAAAAATCCACCCCCGGATAGCTGACCGCGAAATTCCCCAGCACATTGTTCTCATCCACCAGTGTGGTTTCGTTTTTTCCATTGCTCTCGTTGTATTTGAGGTCATGGGTATATGCTCCGACCGCGCTGGGATCATCGGTGGCAAAGGACGGGATGGTGTGGTAATTCACGACGTTTTCCCGAAGCTGATAGAAGATGGGCTTCGCGGCGGGGCTGTTTGCGGTGAATTCATTGACGATCTGCGTTTCGTACCCGGTCCCCAACTGCCCATGGGCAATGAGCCAGATGAGGATTTGGGTGGCGATGTACTCGTCGATGGCACTGCCACCGTACTTGGTTCCGGTTTCCACGTTGTATCCCAAGGTCAGGGCGGTGTTAATCATGGATTTCTGCCCGGCGGTAAAGGCTGCATAATCATCTGACTGGTCATAACCAGTTCCTGTCTTTACCCTTACTCCAAGTTGGATGCAGTAGGCGGTGCGGAAATTTATCAGATCATTGATCCGCAATTCGGTGAACTTGTTAGCTGTGTAGCCGCCGAACGGGGCCGGAAGATTGGAACTGAGGGAATATCCTCTGCTCTTGTGGTCGATCATGGAGATGTACCCGTCATACTCATATTCTTTGGCAAAAGCGCTGCTTGGGAAAATCCCAAAACAGAGCAATACCGCCATCATCATGGACAGCAGACGTTTTAGATGTTTTTTCATACGATTCTCCTTTTAGACAAAATAAAAAAAGGCCCCCGCAGGCTGGGAGAAAGCTCTCAGTCCACGGGGGCCAGTGTTCAAATTATCGTTCTTCGCCGCTTTTCCGGCGATGGTGTTTTTTCTGCGGAACTGCTTTCTTCGGCAATTCCTTTTGGGTAAGCCAGACTGCTTCCAAAACAGGGGCGATTTCGATCCCATTCTGTCGGCAGCCGTTTAGGATTCCTTCCAGATAGGCTTTGGAGGGCATGGCAGGGACGTCCTTGTAAGGGCTGTTCATGGTGTAGGCCATGATTTCCCTCTGCTGGCCATTCCGATTCGTCACGGTGACAGGCTCCTTCCCATATAGATAGGGGAATCCCTCGTAATGGTCCAGATGCTGTTCATCCTGTTCGGAGATCCGCCACAGGACGCCATCCACACAGCTTCCTTCTGCCGGAATAATGGTGGCAACGCCATTCCCGCCGCCGTTCATGCAAAAGGCAAGGCGGTATCCTTCCAAGCGGACGGTATCCACCACTTCCGCATCCGGGCAGCGGAACGCCATCTGGTTTAGGTTCATATTAGAACCATAGGCAAAGTAAAGCAGCGTGCCGCTGCACCCATTTTGCGCACTAGGGCTTACTTCTTGTTCCAGAATTTCATGCCCGCGCTCAAAATCCGGTTGTTCGGTTAGCTTTTTATAATTTTCGGTATTCATCACCTCCAGTGTTATCGTTCTTGGTTTCGGCGGTTCTGCAGGCTGGGGTATTGGGCTTTGTCATACCGCCATGCCCGGTCGCCGGGAAGATTGGAGAGCAAGTGCTCCCGCACATTTTTGTATTCCGGCCCAATGAGGCCCAGCCGCAAAAGGAAGGTGCGGAAGGTAAAGGCAGGATTTTCGCTGATCTCGGTTTTTCGCATGACGGTCCTGCTCTGGTTGATGGCCTGTGCGGAAATCGCCAGCGCCAGCGTGATATTCGCCCGAACCTTACCGGCATGGAGGGTGCTTTCAAAACAGCGCCATTCCAAGGTTCCACGGTAAAACACAGAATGAAGGTTCAGGGCGTAATACCTTGTCCAGTTGTAGTGCTCATAGCTTCCGTCAGAACCCTCATACCATTCCCGCCTTAACCGGTCCATGGTGGTATTGGTGGGAAGCTTGCGAATTTTTTCCAGCACGGGTTCCCGTACCTTCTGGCACCAGCGTTCCACCCGGTGTTCATTGACATTGAGGGCTTTGAAGAGAATATCCTCTTTGGAATACATAATGGAGAGGGCATTTTTGAGGCTCTGTGGGGTATGCTTGGAGGCGTCCACATGGACGTGCATCCCGCAGCTTTCGTTGACAACAGCCCCCGCATGGCGCATGGTACGGACAACCTCTTGCAGCTTCGGCATTTCCCTGTATTCCAGTTTTGGGGAATTCATTTCCACCTTGTAGGCGCTGTCACCGATGGCAAGCTGCTGCCGCCCGATCCGGTGGGAACCATGGATGCTGGAGTCGTAGACAAACCGCCATGTTTTCCCCTCATTGTCGGTTACCTCCCACGGGTCATAGGTGCGGGAAGAATGGGAATGGACAGCGGTGGTCCCGAACAGGGAAGCCACCGCTTCCGCCGCCTGCTGGCGGGTCAGCCCCGTCATCTCAATCTCGCAGCCGAAGTATTGGTCTTTTAAATCAATCGATGGCGGTCACCTCCCGTTCTTTTTTAATTGTTATGGTTTTAAATATCACGCTCCTTCGCTAAAATGTAAATATATGAAAACACCCCCACAGGCGGCTGGGGCTGTACCTCAGTCCTGCGGGGGTGTTGTTGGCTTTTTATTCGTAGGATTCTTCTGTTTCAAAGGATTTGCCGGTTTCCACGGTATCGTCATCCGGCTCGGTTTCTTCATCTTCATCCTGATTCCAGCCTTCCGGCCCATCTTCCTGCGGGGTTTCTTCGTCCGGGTACCCGCCGGGGCAGCCTTCATCGGCTTCCTCGCTCTCCAGCCCCTCATCTTCGGCAGGGGCTTCTGAATCGTCGCTGTCATCGTCCCAGCCCTCTGGTTCCTCGTAATCGGGCACTTCCTCATCTTCGTCGTTTTCGGGGCTTTCTGCGGGTTCCCAGCCGTTCTCTGCCTGTTCCTCATGTTCGGCGGCTCTGGCGGCTTCGAATTCTTCTTCGGCTTCTTCCAGCGCCTGTTCAATCAGCCCGATGACGAATTCCTTTTGGGTAAGGCGGCGGTGGTAGTTTTTCTCGTAGTTTTCAAGGTATTCCTTTACCCTCTGGAACAATTCCTCGCTCACCTGAAACGCTAATGTTCTTCCTTTTTCCATGACTTTGACAGCCCCTTTCTCATAATGCTCCATAATGACCATTTCGATGAATTTGCTGATTGTGCTTTCTGTTTCCCTGATTTCCTCGCTGATGCGATTGTGAAGGTCTAATGGGATTTTGCAGGTTACGCCTTTGGTTTCCATGCTCCATCGCTCCTTTGTTGTTTCTTTCCCTTTCGGGCAACACAAGCATATCGAAAAAGCTGGGATAAAGCTATCACCAAGACCAACAACCTTTCAGCCAAAGCAGGGCTGGCAAACGTCACAACCAACAAGGGCTATGTTTGGGGCTTTCAGCGGCTTGGCCCATCCATTTTCTTTTGCTTTTTGGGGGTAACCGGCTGCATATCCTCAAAGAAATATCCGGCCATCTGCTTCATCCAGTTAAAATCCTGTTCTTCCGGTATTGCAACCGTCAAGACAACGGCGTCTGAGATGCGGCCTTTTCCGTTTTCCCGGTAGTATTCCTCAAAACTGCCCCACCAGCCATCCGCGCCGGTCCTGATTATATCGTCGCGCCCGTCAATGCTGAGGTAATAGCGGGCGGTATCCACGCCGATGGATTTGCCATCTATTTTTTGGAAGGCGTAGATCTTCTCATCGGCATAGACGTCTATGGTCTGCCTTGGGGCAAGGTAAAGCGTCATCGTCCGGTCTGTGTATTCGGGGTATTTCTCATTCGGCTTCTCCAGCAGGATAAGCCGGGCTGCGTCGAAGGATTTGGGCGTTTTGTAATCCACGGTGAGGCGTTTAAGCTCGGCCCCTTTGAAATCCTCGAAATACAGGGGATCGCCAAACACAATGTGCTTGGGGTTTTTGATTTTGTAGATTTCTTTTCTCATAAGTCAGTTCCTTTCGTTTTTAAACAGGGTTAATCTTCTTCCAGCAGGGAACCGAGGAAGCCCATCATCTCCTGCGGGATGGCTTCCTCCGGCTGCTTCACAGGCTGGGAAGGGACAGCTTGCAGTTCTTCCCGCAGCACCCGCCGCAGGGTAGTTTCAAAGGTTTCCTTTTCTTCGCTCTCCAGAATCGCCTGCACCAAAAAGGCGTTTTTCTGCCCGTCCGGCACAGCCTGCAGGATTTCCCAAGCCCTGCGGTGACGCTCATTCTGGAGGTTGGGGCGGAAGCCGAATAGGGGCCTGTTCATCCCTTGCTCACACCGCCTGAAAACTGCCCCAAAATTCGCTCGAATCCTTCGGCGTTCACACGGTCGTCTATCAGGGCAAAAGCCCGGCACAGGCCGTCCTGTTCGCTCACATTGCCCTTGACCACCGCCGCGCCGCCGCCCAGCATGACTACCGGGATGGCTTTGAGGTCAAACCCCGATTCCATGGCTGACGAGAGAAGCCGTTCGGTGTAGAGACGGCCCTGCTTTTGGATGATGCTTCGGGCGTCCTCATCCATACTGCAGGGCTTTCCCGCCAGCACTCGTTCCACCTGCGCGTCGGTAACGGACAATCCTACATCCCGGCGGACCTGTTCTTTCGTTTCGTCAATGCAGCGTATCATGCCAAGCTCCAAGCTGCGGCAGGTCGAAGCGTTGGGGACGCCGTTGTCCAGCCGCATGAGGTCCACCGTCCAGCCGCCGATGTCCATAAGTAGGACGGAAGGCTCGTTCTGGATGAGTTCCGGGTGGATGGCGATGGCGGAATACCCCTGCGGGAACAGCTTTACATCCTCGATGGTGATTTTGTAGGGGATTCCCTCAAATTTGAAGCACACAGGCTGGGAAGAACGCAGAAGGTATTCCCGGAAGGGCTTTTTCTCCCGGCCAAATCCGGCCAGAGGCAGCCCCGCGGCAAGTTTGACGGAACACTCTGGCATTCCGCCCCGCTGCTTGATCTCCTTGGCGATGGCGGCAAAGGTAAGCAGGTAGTAGTTGTCGTTCTCCATCTTGTTCCGCAGGATCGGTTGCCTGCCCGTCCCGCACACGAAGAACTTCCCGCCGTACTCCAGCGTGTTCTGTAGGGTGTAGGGTTCGTGGGAATATTCCGAGATACCGGCTGGGAAAGAAAAATGCCGGGTTTTGATGGCGTAATAGCCATGGTCGATGCCAATGTTCATGATTTTAGTCATCCTTTCTTGGCGATTGTTGAAAACTTGGAAGGTTTACTGGTTTTGAGTAAGCTTGCTGGAGAGAGTCTCTTGTTCTTTCCCAGCCAGGTAAGTAATTTAGGGGGAGAGAGTGTGAGAGAGGGGGAAAGCGAAGAAATCGCTGCAAAAAACCTCCCCGGCGGCCTACCGGGGAGGTTCTAAAAAAGGGCGCACTACCCCCTTGTATCTTGAGGGCTTAAAATTGGCCCGTTTTGGGGATTCGTCAATCTGTCTATGAAACTGCCGGAAACTTCTACACTTCTGGCAACGGGAAAAAAGGTGTAAAACGCAAAAAAGCGGGGCCTCCGGCCTGAATTTTCAGGCGGAAGCCCCGCTTTGACGGATTTTGCTGCGGTTTGCTGTTTGGACATCTACGGTAAAACCGTTTTTCGGATTTTGCTCCAAAAAGCCCGCAAACCCGCATGAATACTGAAAAAAATTGGGTGACATCTTTTTTGTCACCCAATCATGGTGCAGGTAACAGGACTTGAACCTGCATGAAGTCGCCCTCATACGGACCTGAACCGTACGCGTCTGCCAATTCCGCCATACCTGCATATATACAGCCCCGCTTCTTGCAGAGCAAGCCGCACAAAAGCAATTGCTATTTTTGCGACTGCTGTATATTATAGCAAAACCGATCGCAAATGTCAATCATTTTATAAAGGAAGTTTTCCTTCCTTTTCTGCCAGATTTTCTTGCAGCTGAATATCTGCCGTTTCTTTTGGAGACGGTGCTTCCTCTTTTTTCATCTTTGTGCGCTCTTCGTCTGCAATCGCCTGCAAATTTTCTTCTACTTCCCGGAGCAATTGCTGTGAAAGAGCTGGAATTCTCTGCTCCTCTTCCTGAAGCGGTGCTGCGTCCGTTTTAAAAACAGGATGGCTATCTTCCCCTTTTGCCTGCTGCTCGGCCTGTGGAGTCTGCACGGCGGCCGAACTGTCCCTGCCCTCCTCAGGCAGGAGAAGCTCTCTCTGCGGCCGGGCGCAGTTTGCATATTCGCCTAAATCCATAATGACGATGGAATGGCTGTTTTTCCTGCCGCTTGCAATGACCATATCGTTATAATTGCCATACAGGTACGACAAATATTTGTCGTATTCCTTCGGTATGGGAAACCGGTGGCCTTCAAAATCCCAATATACCGTATCTTTCAGCCAAGCAGCAGGGAAATCGCCGTTATAGACATTTCTTCCCATCCCATCGTATAAATACCCGGTATCTTTTTTTTCAAACCAGCGCAGGCATTTAAACTGCAGTTTCTGCGCCAGTGAAAGCGGAATAACGGCTTTTATACAGTTGGCGACCGCCGATTGTATTTTATGCCCGTTATTAATTTTTCTATGGTGCCACTTGTTAAACACCAGTGAACGCGTCAGTAACGTCAATTGTAAATGAATCTTTCTTCCTATTTTTGAATGCGCCGTCTTATCATGACAAAGCACATCAAAAAAAACGCCGTTGTGCATTTGTGGAAATTTACTCGTATATTTTGTTGCAAACAAAGTGTTGTCAATACGCAGTTTTGTGAACACGCAGTGGTTGAGCGGATCTGTATCCGCCGTATGCAGCGTTACGTTTCCCGGAAGCTCGCTTTGTACAACACTGAGAAATTTTTCATAATCGTCGCGCAGCATCATTACATCAGCGTCGTCGTCCCATGGGATAAATCCATGATGGCGAACTGCGCCAAGCAATGTGCCGCCCGCAAGGAAATAACGAATTTTATATTTTCTGCAAATTCTGTCTATTTCCAGAAGATAGGACAGCAGAATATTTTGAATTACCTGGATCTTCCCCTGATAGGAATCTTTAAAAACAAATGTCTTTGCCGGAATGCGGTTGCTTTCCACCATCAACTGAATGGCGTCCTGCAGGGTAATCGCAGGCTTACAGCCGCAGCTTCGAATTTTCTGGTCATTCATCGCCGTGCCATAAGACGGATCTTTCCGGCTGTACAGCAGATTCACCTGCACTTGCTCGGGGTACAGGTCATGCAGCATGGCGCAAAGCATTCCGGTGGAAACAGTCGCGTCTTTTCCCGTTACATGATATACCGTATTAACGCGCAGATCTGCCATAGCATGATAAAGCGCGTGAAAAACGTCGCTGATATAAACAAAGGAGTATTGATTTTTACTGTTGATCAGCGTATAGGTTTCACCTTTTGCGGCAGCCTTAAACAGGTCTGTAAAAATGGTATCGTCAAGGCCCGTGCCCGCGCCCAATAGAATCCCCGTGCGCAAAATCACATAAGAAAACCCGTGTTGCTTTGCATATACACCGCAAAGTGCTTCGACCGTTTTGACAAGCTCAAAATCGAAAGAAGACCCTTTAGAAAAATCAGAGCGCCCGTTTTCGTATTCGGAGCATAAAACGCCCCTTTCCACAATGCCGCAGCTTCTATAGTCAGAAAGCAATATAAATCGTTTTGGGTGCATTTGCCCGGCAAGCTCCATTACGGTCTTGCTGCCTTCAACCTCTTCAAAAAAGAACCCCGGCGTATGCTCCAGCTTTTTATTGCAGCAGCCTGTATAAACAAAAAAATCTGCCTGTACAGGTTTTTCCTGCGCTGCCAGTTGGTCAAACGTAAAAAACTGAAAATCGCCGCGCTTTAAAAGCTGGGGAAAATATCCGGTAAGTGCGCTGCTGTCTTTTCCAAGAAGAATGATTTGCATATGCAGGCTGTGCAGGTCATTGGCCGCAAAAAGCGTATAAACAACACAGCGGGCAAAATGGTTATGCCCGCCTGCCACTACGACCTTTTTGCCCTTCATCTGTACGGCAGGGAAATCGTCCCTGCAAGGTGCAAAAGCCGCCCAATCATATTCATATTCATTCAAAAGTTTTTTGAGTTCCATGATCTACCTCTTGCCTTGCCCGTACGCACCGCAGACAGCCGCACTGTCTGGCGTGGCACGTGTGTTCCCTGTTTAATTTTGCAACTCCACAATCTGTACTGCATTGCGGATCCCCTGCGTCAGGTCGACCTTTGCCTCCCATCCAAGCGATAAAAGCCTGGTGTTATCCAGAATTTCCGGCGTCGCCGCCAGTACAGAACGCTTCGGTTCTTTTTCATCCTCTTTGTTGGCAAAGGAAAGCGTCAGCCCCCGTTCCGGGAATGCCTGCACTGCAGCTTTGGCAAAACCGCGGATTGTTGTGTTGGAATGCGCCGCTGCCACATTGTAGGGAAGCACATCCTGCCCCTTAAGCAGGATTGTAAATAATGCCGACGCAGTATCGCTTACATAACAAAAAGAGCGCAGCGCGGCCCCGTTGCTCTTTAAAAGAATATTTTCATTACGGACAACATTGGCAATAAACTGTGCCCAAACGCGGTCGTCGTCCAGACTGGACGGACCGTAAATATAGGAAGGTCTGGCAATTTTCACAGGCAAGCCGTATTGTTTGTGAAAACAGGCGCACAACGTTTCTGAAGCGCGTTTGCCCTGCGCATAGCAGTTTTTATACGATGTGTGGTCGATATAGCCGATGTCTGTTTCAGACAGAAATTCCTTTTGGTTATGCAGCGCGCCGTACACCTTGAGGCTGGAAATAAAGAGCGCAGATTGCACACCACACCTTCTTGCATAGTCCAAAACTTTATATGTGCCCGTCAGGTTTGCGTCTATCGTCCCGACAGGATCGTTTTCAAAGAAATATGCGCTCGCCTGGCTGGCGGCATGAATAACAAAATCGGCCTTTTCTTTTATCTGTATATCGCTGCACACATCCTGTACAACCAGGTTTATGTCCTCTCTGTCTAAAAGCACGCCAAAACGTTTTTGTGCCTTTTGCTTATTGCGAACCAGTGCAATTACTTTGATGGCGTCGCCATATAAATCATTCCTGATTAAAAGCGCCACCGTTAAATAGTAACCTATAAAGCCCGCTGCCCCGGTTAGAAGCAGTGTCTTATTGCGCATCTGCTCCCATGGAAGCGGCGCCTGCGCCACCTGCAAAATATCGTGATAAACCAGCGGATGCAAAGCATCTTTAACGTTAAACGCCATATAGACGGTCCTCCCTGGCAAAGTTTTCATACCGGCGGTAATAATAATATGCGCGCAGAAAGCGTAAATCTTCCGGTGTAGTGACCTTAATGTTATCTCTGTCACCAATAAAAATATGCACTTCTTCCCCAAGTTCTATAAGCAGCTCGCTGCTGGAAATGGGGTTTTCAATACCGCGGCGCTGCGCCTCATCATGGGCCCACATAATTTTCCGCATAGTATAGCCTTGCGGCGCCTGCGTGATAAACATGGAACCCCTGGGCATGCTGCGTCTGCAGTGTTTGCCGTCTATACTTTCCAAAACAGAATCAATACTGGGCGTTACGGGTACAGCCGTTTCATAGGCCCTGGCTGTTGCAATGCAGTCTGAAATCAATTTTTCCGAAAGTAAGGGGCGTACCCCGTCGCAAATCAGGACAATGTCGTCAGGCAGTGCCGTTTTATTGATCTCTACCAAACCGTTATGGATAGACCCATGGCCATTTGTTCCGCCTTTGACAACCGACTTCACTTTTGTAATATTATATTTTAAAATATACTCTTTTAGCCTGTCTATCCAGGATTCCAGGCAAGCTACAACAATTTCATCCACCTGTGTGTGCGCCTGAAAATTTTCAAGTGTACGAATAATAATCGGCTTACCGTCCACTTCAATAAATTGCTTTGGAATATCGCCAGATTTCATCCTTACGCCGACCCCGCCGGCAAAAATCATTGCTGATACCATTTTTTACACTCCTGTTTTTTCCATTTTCCCAGTGAACACCTTATTATTTTTTGTCCGAATTATATCGGCTTAACGCTTCTTCCATTTTCCCATCGTACATAATTTCGCCCTTTTTCAAATAAATTGCCCGTGGGCAAATTTCCCGTACGCTTTCCATAGAATGGCTAACAAAAAGAACCGTTACGCCGCTTTTAATAATTTCATTGATTTTATTTTTGCATTTCTGCTTGAATTTTTTATCGCCCACGCTCAGCGCTTCGTCCACAACCAAAATATCGGGGTCAATATTTACATTGATTGCAAAGCCAAGACGCATTTTCATACCGCTGGAATATGTCCGGACCGGCTGGTCTATATATTCGCCTAACTGGGCAAAGTCAATAATTCTTTCTTCAATCTGGGCAATATACGCATCCTTCAATCCCAAAATATACCCTTTTAAATAAATGTTTTCCCTGCCTGTCATCTCAAGTGAAAAGCCGGCTGTTAACTCCAGCAAAGCCGCAACCTTTCCATGCACGGTAATTTCGCCCTCTGTAGGAAAGGTGACGCCTGTAATCATTTTTAAAAGCGTAGATTTTCCCGCTCCGTTGTCACCTATAATTCCGACAGATTCTCCTTTATAGATTTTCAAGTCCACGTGCTTCAGCGCCAAATGCTTTTTCGCATTTTTAGATGGGATAAACAAAGCCTTAAAACGGTCGCGATCGTTTTTATAAAGCGTATATTCTTTCGTCACATCTTTAAAACATATAATGGGTTCTTCCGCCATTGGCCATACTCCCTTCGGATTTTTAAAAGCCTGTCTTTACAATACATCCGCCAACTTTTTACGCAGGCGGTTATAATTAAATATGCCCAGTACAAAAAGCACGGCAAATTCTAAAAGAAATATGGCAAGCTCTGTTTTATACTCAAAAAACCATCTGTTATACAAAAATGCGTTGCGGTAGCCGTTGGCAAAGAAGTTAATCGGGTTAAAAAGCATAACATAGCGCAGCCACGGCAGATTGGCAGGGACGTCGTAACTGTTGTAAATAATACCAGACAACCAGAAAAGGCCTGTCATAATGGAATTGATTGCATTTAAGAAATCCAGACTGAACGCGCTCATAGGCGCGGTAGACCATGCAAGCACTAGAAAAAACGCAAACATCAACGGGCAGTACAAAAAAAACTGTATATTGTATACGCTAGGCCCAAATGCAAAAAGAATATATATATACATTAAAAGCGATAAAAACAAATGTACAAACAATTTGGACAGCGTGGTATATGTGATAATTGTAGACACCGGAAACGAAACCTTTGTCACAAACTGGCGGTTATCACGGATGCATTTTGCCCCCTGCAGAATACAGTCGCTCATAAAAAACCACGGGACAAAGCCTACCAGCATAAACGGGAACCTGTCAAACGAAACGACTCCACCGCTAAGTTCCACATTGACCAAACCTGCGCTGCGCAGCCCTACAGAAAATGCAAACCAATATACAAAAAGCGTAAACAGCGGTTTAACAACCGCCCACGCAGGGCCAATTGCAGCGCCCTTGTAGGTTTTGATCAGCTCATTTTTGGCCAGCAAAAAAATCTGCCTGCCAAAATGCCGGTGCTCGCTTACTATAGATAACAAGGCATAACCACATCCCTATACTTTCTATTTATATAAATTTACATATTTGCCCTATAAAATTACCTATCTTTATTATTTTATATTTTTTTTACGATTTGTCAATGAAAAAGCGGAGATTTGAGTAGATTGAACAATAAACACGGTTACAGTCCCTCGAACCCGCCGTCTTCTCTTATGCGGATCGACTGTATGTAAAAGCCTTTTATCTCTCGTAAACGGCCGTTTTTACCTCTTTCCTTATTATTTGCAGCGCGGCGGTTTTTTTCCGCAGTCAAAAGAGGCTTTATGGAAACTTCCATAGAGCCTCTTTTTTGCAAATACTTGCTGTTTCAATATGTTACAAACCGGCGTGTTTATTTCCAGGAATTGCTGTTCAAGTCAAAGCAGGCCTGATCGCCTGGGATTTTCAAATCGCCCGTCTGGGCACCGCCGTTATCACTGAACACGATATTCGTATATTTTTTCGGTATGACAAGACTGTATCTTCCATCGCCGCAGTCTGTCATCTGTCTGCCGGGCCAAGTGGTGGGAACATCATTCTCTTCCCAATAATGCGCGTATACACTTCCCCATCCTTTGTTGTTTTGCACATAAATGGTATTGCCGCCCGTCTCCTCCGTCTGCCCCCCATAAACGCTCCAGGCGCCGGTTTGATTGTTATAAATCTGGGTACCGTTGGGAATGGAGAGGTCGTCGGTCTGGGGCGTTCCGTTATTGCTGAAAATAATCCTGTCACAATCGTCCGGAACTGTTACACGATATACACTGCCTTCCACCTGCTCCATGGCAACGCCGGGCCAGACAACCTCTCCCTGGTCGGTTGCCTGATTCCAATAATATGCATACGGCGTATTCCAGTTTTCCGCATTATTCAAATAAACCGTTTTCCCTTGTGGAATATCCGGATCTGTGGGCATAGGCTGCGTAGGTTGCGGGGCCGTCGGCTGCGGGTCTGTCACAGTCGTTGCCGGATCTGTAGGAGAATCTGCCGTAACTACCTTGCCAATGTCGCAGCTTGTCTGCATTTTGGCAAGGTACTTTTGAATCTCCAGCACATCTACCAGCTCTACCTTTCCGTTTTCATCCACGTCTGCACAGGCGAACTCCTGGGCGTTAAGCGCCCTCTTAAACGCCATATAGTTTTGAATGATTAAAACATCGTTGAGTTCCACATCGCCATTGCCGTCCACATCACCAATGATATACGTTCCATATGCAGGTTGGGTTGGTTCCGAGGTGTCTGACGGCTCTGTCGGCTCAGGGTCAGTCGGGGTCGGATCCGTCGGATAAATAATTGGCGGGTCCACCGTACTTTCGTTTGCCTTTACCGTTGCGGAAATATAATCTCCCTTTGTGCAGGAAACAGTCACAGCATCCGCGTTCGTTACCGCAGCAACCACAACGCTCCATTTTCCTGTAAACATATCGGCCTGTGCTGTATAGGTTTTCCCGCCGCTTGTCACGGTTACAACAGATTCGCACGCCGCACTGCCGGAAATCGTCGTGGCGCCGTTTTGAACCTTATCCGTATACGGCGCCTTTAGCCTGAGCGCCTCCTTTGCCGCCTGCAGTTGGGAAAGTTTTTGGGTTATCTCGCTTTCCGTTGCGTTTTCGCCCTTTGCAATAATAATGTCCGCTTCAGCAACAAGCTGTAAAACAGGGCTGATTGTTGCCGATGTAAATTCCTCCGCCATTAGGTTTTTGACTTCCCTGGCTTCCTTTTTAAGTTTACCAAGGGGGGTGCTGTCTTCCGGGTCTTCAACAAGGCGGGAAGCCGTAATAGAGGTGGATGTAGCCTCTACCTCTATCCACACTTCGCCGGAAAGTCCGGACACATCGCCCGATTGCGGCTGGCCGGAGGCATTCACAATTAAGCTGTAACCATCTTTTATATTGGACAATTCAAAGGTGTACCAACCGTCTTCCAGGGTACCCTCTGTAAGCTTGGTGCCGGGCCATGCACCCAGCGGTTCTGTAACCGTTCCGCCGTTGTCCTGCCATAAATACAGGCTCAACGGATTTCCAGAATAGCCTTCCGGTTGCTGGACATGCACAATGGCGTGATCTGCCGGCGCACTCTGGTTAGGGTCTCGCTTTGTAAAGCTAAAGGTTTTTTGGGTTGTCCCTATAGCATTCTGCGCGGTAATTGTAACCTTGACCGTGTCGCCGGGATAGGCCGTTTCCCCAATGGTAATGGTGCTGCCGTCGTAAACCTTTATTTTATTTGCGCCGTCTACAGATGCAACCGCATAGTCGGCCTCTTTGAGCGTTACGGTAACATCCTGCGTTCCTGTAAACGAGCTTTCACCATCGAGACTGATAATTGGCTTGCCGTCCGGCTCTTCAAGCAGAATTGTACCGTTTTTACCGCTGTTAAAGGTAATTTTCCCGTTCTGTACGGTTGCAGAAGATCCATCGTAAGCATTAACCAGTTCCTGGCCATCTTCCCAAATGGACGCCACCGTCAGCGTTACATCCGTATTGGTGTTTGCATCAATAACAGCCGCAATTCGATCAGATATTCCGTTTTTGTCGTATGTTCTGGCAAAACCATAACCGGAAGTGGAGGCAAGCGCCGTATTTGCGCCGCCGCCAACGGAAATATGATTGTTTCTAAAACGTCCCACCGTCTGCCAATGCTCCAGTGTTGCAGTGTTCATGGAGTTCCAGTTCATATCGCCGCGCACTTCATGGTCGCCATTCGTCTGATAATTGCTCATGACCGGGCGGTCGCTCTCATCGCCGTAATAGATCTGCACGGCGCCCGGCAATAGTAAAAACGCAGAACCCAAATGAATTTTATCGCCTGTTGCTATGACTGTATCATGTGAAGAAACATAAGATAGTACGTTAAATTCCGGATCATTGTTGATTGCGTTTGCATAGTAGTCATATATATTGCCAACATTGCCTCTGGCAAGCAGGCCGCCGCCCTGTGTGGAAAAGTTAATAATCGAATCAAACTTGCCTTCGGTATAATATTGATCTTTACTGACGCCATGGTCCCAAACCTCGCCGGTCATCCAGAAATCCAGATCATCCAGCGCTTTGTCAGGATTATTTGCCTTCCATTCACGCAGAGCCTTTACACACTCTTCCTTCAAATTGGCCCAGGACGCCATTTCAACATGCTTGGCGGTGTCGCACCGGAACCCGTCGACCCCGTACTGCCTAACCCATTCTGAAAGCCAGAAAGCAAGATAATTGGTTACGGTCCTGGATTTTCCGGTAGATGAAAAATAATCGTCGAGTTTTTGCATTTCCGTATTATAACGCCCTTCTTCTCTCCATTTTTCCTGAAGGAACATCGGCACGGAAACATTTTTGGCAGATTCTGTTTTAAAATCAGGAAGGCCTGAAAGGCTTCCCTGTACTTCACCGCTGCCCGAACCGCCATAACCGGCAAGGCCCGCTCTTACCCAGTCGTCGCCCCACCATCTGCCCCACGCTTGCGCGTCGGAGTCATAATCAATATAGCTGTGGTAGGTTGTGTTGTTTACATTTTGGTGGGAATAATAATAGCTTTCCCATCCGTTTTTCAGAGTACCAAAATTGTATTCGGCCATATCCTGTATGGTATTATAGCCGCTGTGATTCAAGACAATATCCATAATAATACGGATACCATGCGCATGTGCGGTATCGACCAGCGTTTGGAACTCCTCTGCTGTTCCAAAATTTGCGTCTGTCTGCGTATAATCCATGGCATAATACCCATGGTAAGCATAATGTGGGAAGCTGGGGTTGCTATCCCCGCCCACTACATATCCATGAATTTGTTCATACGGCGCGCTAAGCCAAATGGCGTTTACGCCAAGGTCCGTAAAATAGCCTTCTTCAATTTTCTGTGTAATGCCCGCAAAGTCGCCACCGTGGAATGTAGCGCTGGGGTCTACCCCGCTTACCACATTGCCGTTTTGGTCAAGCCCTCTGCCATAAGAATGGTCGTTTGCCTCGTTCCCGTTGTAAAAACGGTCTGTCAGCAAAAAATAGACGGTGGCGTTGTCCCAGGAAAAGGTAGCGCCGCCATTGTTTTGTGCAGAAGCAGCTTCTTCTTCCTGTGCATACGCCTGCGCGGACATCGCCGTACAAAACACGCTACCTAAAACGAGTGTCAGTACAAGCAAGACTGCGAGCAGTCTCTTGCCGCATGATGCTTTTACATACATTGCAATCTTCCTTTCATTTTGTTTTACCATTTTATACCGCGACGAAAACGGTACCGTTTTGATTATAACAAAATTTCACTATAGTGTATAGGAGGATTATTGACAAAGAATACAAAATTTTTATGTGCAACTCATCCACTTTATGCAGCAATAAATATAGCAAAAGCAAACTACAGGCTTTATATACACGAATTATATATTTTTTTACGTGCGGCAGGTTTCTTGAAATTTTTCACACAATATAAAATGCTTTCCTTTAAACCGCAAAACGCCCTGATCACGCAGCTTACACAGCGCATTAGACATAGCGCTGCGGTCTACCGATAAATAGTCGGCAAGCTGCTGGCGGTTGTAAGGAATAGTGAAGGCGGCAGCATTTTGGCGGGCTGATTCTGCAGACAGGTAAGAAAGCAGTTTTTCTCTGGTGGTGCGCTGCGCCATATGTGTCAGTTTTTCATTTAAATATAAATTTCGTTGTGCAAACGCTGAAAGCAGATTGTAAACCACGCGGCTGTGGAGCAGGCTGTCGCCAGCGCAGGCTGCTATCATATTTTCTATGTGCATAAACAAAACGGCGGAAGGCGTATCTGCAACTACACTCACATTCAGGACGGATCGTGTGCAAGCAAAGGCTTCTGCAAAAATCTGCCCCGGCGCAATTTTTGCCATAATGTTTCTGTTCCCCCAGAAATCCTCCTGAAAAATGCAGGCGCTGCCGTCAAGCAACAACCCGGCTGTTTCTGTAGAAGCTCCTGCACGAAAAATATACGCATTTTTTTCATAACGCACGGTTTTTCCGTTCATGCAGTCCAGCATAGCCTGTATTTGAAGCGCATCAAGTCCGGAAAACAAGATGGATTTTTTTAATATTGGAAAAAATTTTTTCATATAAGCGCTCCTTCTTGTTGTAAAAACAACCGATTTATTTATTTTATTGTAGTACCATAAGGCCACAGCGTCAATCAAATGAAAATAAGGTGCATAGAATGTACGGACATGGAACAGCTTCAGGAGGGTACAAATATGATCAGAAAAATTATTCAAATTCATGAAGAAAAATGCAATGGCTGCGGTGCCTGTGCGGGCGCCTGCCATGAAGGCGCTATTGGTATGGTAAACGGAAAGGCAAAGCTTTTACGCGACGATTATTGTGACGGCCTTGGCGACTGCCTGCCCGCGTGCCCAACCGGCGCGATTACATTTGTGGAACGCGAAGCGGCTGCATACGACGAAGCCGCTGTGCTGGCAAACAAAGCAAAAGCAGACAAAAAACTGCCGTGCGGATGCCCCGGAACGCATTTACAGGCGATATGGCCAAAAGCGGAAGCCACAGGCAATACAGAAAACGCACCCGGCCCAACCCCTGCAAGCAGGCTCTCCCAATGGCCGGTGCAAATTCGCCTTATCCCGGCAGGCGCACCCTGTTTTCAGGAGGCGAACCTTTTAATTGCAGCCGACTGTACAGCTTATGCTTATGCAGACTTTCACCAACGTTTTATCAAAAACCGCACTACGCTGGTTGGCTGCCCAAAACTGGACGCCGTAGATTATACAGAAAAGCTGGCTGCAATTTTTCAAAAACATCCCATTAAAAGCGTAACGGTTGTGCGCATGGAGGTTCCATGCTGCGGCGGGCTGGAGCACGCAGTAAAGACAGCTTTGCAGGCAAGTGGTAAATGCATTCCTTGGCAGGTTGTAACCATTTCAGTCGACGGAAGAATTTTGGAATAGTGAGATCTCTTTTGATATAAAAACCACAGCGGAGCCCTATAAAGGGATAACTCCGCTGTGGTTTTATTGTTACCGCACATTGTTAAAGCATTCTACTGTTTAAAACTTTAACAGCCATGTCTTTCCGCTTTCTATTTGAGGCGCCCTTTAAGGAAGTTTGCATATATATACGCCGCCCGGCAGCAGCATACCGTCCTGCACTTTACGTACAAACAACGGCGTGCCTTTCTGTACCGCAACAGGCGCACTGCCTGCATGGAGCATAACAAGCACCCTTTGGCCGGCATTGTCTGTTTTTATATATTCAATCACTCTTGCATCTTCCGTTGAGCTTACAAATTGCATAAGGCCGCTTTTCAGCGCGGGCGTATTTTTCCGCAGGGCAATTAAAGACTGCATGGTTTTTATTTTGTCGTCGTACAGCCCGTCTTCTATTTCCTTCCAGGGCATGCATCTGCGGCAGTCGGGATCCGGCCCTCCGTCAAGCATAATCTCTGTTCCATAATAAATGCACGGGCTGCCCTGCAGCGTAAACAACACAGCCAGTTGCTGATAAAAGGCGTCCGCATTCTTCGTTCTGTAATACAGCCGCTCTGTATCATGCGAATCCAGCAGGTTAAACAGCACCGCATTTGTCTGCGGCATATACATGGTACGGCAACGGTTGAGCGCATGGGCAAAATCGCGTTTTGTCATGGATGCATCCGTCCAGAAATCTGACAACGCCTCCAGCAGCGGATAATGCATAACTGCATCAAATTGGTCACCTCGCAGCCAGGCTGACGCATCGTGCCATATTTCGCCCAGCAGATAAATTTCAGGATTCTCCTGCTTGGCTACTTGCCGGATTTTACGTAAAAATGCGTGGGAAACCTCGTTTGCCACGTCAAAGCGCAGTCCGTCGATTTTATAGCGCCTGATCCAATACTTGCATACGTCGCAAAAATACGCAATAACCTCCGGATGGTTGGTATTGAGCTTTGGCATATTAGGAGAAAAGGCAAACGAGTAAAAACGGCCGTCCCTTGTGTCTTTTCCCGGTTGCTCAACCGGCCAGTTGTTGATCATAAACCAATCTTTATATTTGGACTTTTCCCCATTTTCAAGTACGTCCAGCCAGGGAGCGAACTTTGTCCCACAGTGGTTAAACACAAAATCCAGCATGATTTTAATCCCTTTTTCATGGGCCTTCTGGCACAGCGTATACATGGTCTGTTCTGTTCCAAAGGACGGGTCAATCCTGAAATAATCATTTATATCGTATTTATGGGAAGAAGCAGATACGAACACAGGGTTTAAATAGATGGCGTTGACGCCCAGTTCTTCCAAATAGGAAAGCTTATTTATAACTCCCTGCAGATCCCCTCCATAGCGGTAAGCGTTCCGCGGCGTTTCACTCTTCCATGGTCTGGTATCCTGCGGGTCGTTTTTACTGTCCCCGTTGCAGAACCTGTCCGGGAATATTTGATACCATACGGCGTCTTTTACCCAATTGGGCGTTACATTCAGATCTGCGCAGTTCATCCACGGAAAAATAAAATATTGCTGCCGCCTTTCCAGTGATCTCTGCTTTTTTTCCGACTGAAAACCATCTTCAAACAAGTAATATGTTTCATAGCCGTCGGTCAGTTCAAAATAGTATTTACAGCGCTTATATGGGGGAGATACCGCAATTGTCCACCAGATATGTTCTTTCAGTTCAATTTTGTTTTTTATCTCTGTACGGACACCTTCCCATTTTTCTAAGCCTCCCAGAATACCGGCCTGATAGGGGTCCCCATAAATAATAAACACCTTTTTGACGTCATGCCCCGTCAGAATACTGATAGAAAGCTCCGCTTCATTGATTTGGCAGCACATGTTGCCTTCCGCCTTATGAAAAACTGCCTCTGTTTTCATAATTCTCCTCCTCTGTTTGTTTTTAAACAAAGAATACGCATGATAAAAAGGGCAGATCCCTCTGTCTGCCCCCTATTGTCGCAATACTGTCATTCTTTTTTCTGGTCTCCCCGGATTTCCGTCCTGCGGATCTTCCCGCTGATTGTCTTGGGAAGCTCCTCGACAAACTCTACCACCCTGGGGTATTTATACGGCGCCGTCTGCTTTTTAACATAGTTTTGGATTTCCTTTTTCAGCTCTTCACTGGCCGTATAGCCCTTTGCCAAAACAATCGTCGCCTTGACAACCTGTCCGCGGATCGGGTCCGGCACACCTGTAATTGCACATTCCAGACAGCACGGATGCTCCATAATGACGCTTTCAATTTCAAACGGACCGATTCTGTATCCGGAAGATTTGATAATATCGTCCGTTCTGCCGACATACCAAAAATAACCGTCTTCATCGCGCCAGGCTGTATCGCCAGTATGATAAATAGCATGGTCCCAAACTGTTTTGGTCATATCCGGATTTTGATAATAACCGTCAAACATACCACAGGGCTTTCCATGATCTGTTCGAATGACAATTTCCCCCACGGTTCCGGGCGGGACAGAATTGCCTTCACAGTCGATCAGATCAACCGAATAAGCGGGGGACGGTTTTCCCATAGAACCGGGCTTTGGAGTCGTTCCAACTGCATTAAAGAGCGTCAGCGTTGTTTCCGTCTGGCCAAAGCCTTCCATCAGTTTAAGACCCGTGGCCTTATAAAACTGGTTAAACACCTCCGGGTTCAGCGGTTCGCCGGCAATGGTAGCATGCCGGATGCTGGAAAGGTCATATTTGTTTAAATCTTCTTTAATAAAAAAGCGGTACATAGTTGGAGGCGCACAAAACGTGGTAATCTGGTATTTTGCAAAAAGCGGCAAGAGTTCACTTGGTGTAAATTTGTCAAAGTCACAGACAAAGATTCCCGCCTCCATAAACCACTGCCCATACAGCTTTCCCCACATAGCCTTCATCCAGCCTGTATCGGAAAGGGTTAAATGCAGGCCGTCCGGTATAACATTGTGCCAATATTTCGCAGTGATGATATGCCCCAGCGGATAGGTATGGTCATGCCACACCATTTTGGGCATACCGGTCGTACCCGACGTAAAGTACAAAAGCATGGGGTCTGTACACAGTGTTTCCACGCGCTCCAGCGTATCCGGATAACGTGTAAGCTCCCGGTCAAAATCAACCCATCCGGGCACGCTGCCCTTGACGCTGATTTTGATTTGCAGCGTGGGGGATTCCGGTTGCGCCGCTTCCACATGTTCCAAAACCTCTCCGTCCGTTGTACAGACAACCGCTTTGACTTCCGCCGCATTAAAACGGTACACCAGGTCCTTTTTCGTCAGCAGGTTTGTTGCAGGAATGCTCACCGCACCGATTTTATGTAAGCCCAGCAGGGCAAACCAGAACTGATAATGCCGTTTTAAAATTAAAACCACCGTATCGCCCCGTTTGATTCCAAGGTCTGTAAACATATTTGCGGCCATATTGCTGTACTTCGAAACATCTGCAAAAGTAAAGGTATGTTCTTCCCCCTTGTCATTGCACCACAGCATGGCGCGGCGGCTGGGCTCTTCTTTTGCAATTGCATCTATTACATCATAGGCAAAGTTAAAATCCTTTTCATAAACGGGTTTAAAATCAACAAGCTGCCCATTATAAAATGTTTCCCTACAAAATTTTTGATGGATATTCAGCATAGCGTTTTCTATTCCTTTCGCTTTGGTATAAATCACACAGATACAGGCTTACTTTTGCGCCGCCTTCGGAGGATGAATGGTAATTGCCAAAAATTCACACGGCTGCCCGCCTGTTGCAATCATGCCATGCCCTCTTCCGGAATCATAATAGATGGAATCGCCTTCGTGAAGAATTTCAACATGATCTTCCATAACAACCTTCAGGCTTCCCTTTAATATATAGTCAAATTCCTGCCCTTCATGCACAGACAGGTGGATCGGCATATCCTGCTCCTCCTCTATATACGGCGCATTGACAAGGAACGCCTCCGCATACTTATTTTTAAAGCGATAGCACAAATGCCGGTACTTAAAGCTTTTTCTGCGCTTGATGTCCAGCCCCTCGCCTTTTCTGACAATGGAATAGTGGCTAAGGCGCGGATTTTCCCCGGTTAACAATTCCACAATATCCACCCCCAGCTTGTCGGCGCAGTTGTACAAAAAAGTAAAACTAAAGTCATGCTCGCCGTTTTCGTGCGACAGGTACGCTTCCACAGACATGCCGGTAGCCTGCGCCATTTCCTGCGGCGTAATGTCCAAAAGCTCGCGCAGACCCTTAATGCGCTGGGCTGTTTCTACAATTCTCGTTTCCATAGATTCGCATCCTTTCAGAGTTTTACAGCGTCATCGCTTCGTGCTGCAAAGCGGCTGGTTTATCTTTTAAAGTATAAGGCAGCTTTTTTACAATGTCAACAGAAAAAGTCGCTGAAAAACCGTCTGCGGGCAGATTTGCCCGCAGACGGTTTCAAGATTTCAGATTACAGGGTATGGAATTCTATTCCGTTTCGCTTTGCATATTGTTCCGCAGTAGAACCGCCGGGCGCATAAATTTCCTGCGCCCAGATCGCCCCTACTGCCCCCTGCTCTATTTTTACATTTGGGCTTTTTATAACAACCGTGTTCGCACAAACAGTTTGTATATAGCCGTCTGTTCGGATCTCCTGCAGGCTTGCAGGCAATGTAATGCGTTGCGCAAGCGCGGTAAGCCGCAGCGCCCCTTCGTCAAGCACCCTGAGCCCTTCCTCCACCGTCACCGTCGTCATATCGCAGCTATCAAACGCATTTGCACCGATTTCCGTAATATTGGAAGGAATCACAACGCTTGTAAGCCCCGAATCCATAAACATACGTTCAGAAATCTTGTTAAGCCCCTTTGGTATGGTGACCGACTTAAGCGAAGTACAAAATTCAAACGCGCCTTGCCCGGCTTCCGCTATGCTGTCTGCCAACGTAACCTTTGTAAGCAGAGGGCAGGAATAAAACGCACGGGCGCCAATTTCTTTTGCGCCGTCTTCAAACACGGCCTCGTACAGATATTTGTTATCCTCAAATGCGCTGCTGGAATATCCATCTGTACCAAAGGTCACATCTTTTTCTACAGTAACCGTTTCCAGACCGCTCATATAAAAACTGCGGTAGCCAAGCACTGCACCTTGCGGAACTACAACCTCCCGCAGGCTTTCACAGCCGCTGAAAGCCATAGCGCCAATCTGCACCCCTGCGGGCAGTTCCAGCTCACGCAGATATGTACAATCGCTAAAAGCATTGCTTCCAATCTTTTGCACGCTTGAAGGAAGAGCAAGCGTTTCTAGGGCGGTACCGCAGAAAGCATTGTCTCCAATCTCCGTCACGCTATCGGGAAGCTGTACCTGGCGCACGCCATGGCCCCCGCTGTAAGAAGCGATCTCTCCAATTTTCTCCGTACCCGGCGCAAAGGTTACGCTGACTACATTTTCCGTAAGGGAAACGCTGCCACTCAGAGGATTGTCGCTTTCCGCATACATAAACAAGGTTTTCGGTAAAGTCACGGCCAGCACATGCGGGCTGTATATGGACACCCTCGTTACCGGCACGCTTACAAGCCCGACCTGCTCCCCTGCTTGATCATATTTAGGAACCTGCACGGTTTCAGGGATGATAATGTTTTGTTTTGTGCAGCTTTCCTCCACCGTTACAGCGCCTTCCTTCGGATCCGGATCTGCCCAGGTCTCACTGTTGCTGTAGACTGTAAACTCACTTTCCTGTAAAGCGCTGGGCGTACCCAGATCCGGCAACGGCGGCTGTGTGGGAACCTCCGGCGCAGTCGGCCGCGTTGCGTCGTTGCGCGTGCATTCCGGTATAAACTGCCCGTCTTCCCAGTGGGTGCCAAAGCGCAAAATGGAGTTATCTTTATTCATAAGCTCCACTTTATAGGTAATTCCAAGCAGCTGCCCGCACAGGCTTTTATCTCCCAGCGAAAGCTCGGCAAACGCATAAACAACGGCATCGCCGCACAGCTGTGCATATTCGCTGATTTTGCCAAGGACAGACAGCTCTGCCGCAGCGCCTGAAAATAAAGTAAAGTCCATAATATCAAACTTCAGGAAAGAAAAGACCAGTCCGGCTTCCACGCCCGCTTTGACAGATGCGTTGATCTCCGCCTGTATGGAACTTTTTAAATCGTGAACCGTAGCCGGCATATTATGCACAATGCGCACGCCTGCCGTTTCTGCAATAGATGTAGTAAGCGCAAGCTTGCCCTCCAGCGTAGCCTTCAAGCCAAAATCGACATTGACAAAAAAGCCATAGCCCAACGGCACCGGCACGCGCAGAAGCTTGATGTTCGTGCCAAGCGGCGCCGTATGCTCTGTAGAAGCGGCCACCTCCATAACTACATTCGCTTCCTGCTGTAATGCCACGTACATATCTTCAATATACAGGCTGTCGCCCGTTATTTGCCCTTTAAACTTAAAATCGACCTGCGGGGTGGGAATTTCTATCCGAAAAGACGCATTTACGCCTTCGCCGATTGGATAATTTGCAAGCGAAACAACAAGCTTTTGCGAAATCCCGGTCCCGCTGCTTTCCTGTGCTTTGGCGCTGTTTACCTTTTTCTCCACCGCCTGCTCGTAGCTGATTTCCACACCCTCCTCCAGAGGCTGTGCTTCTTCTACATCCCCATAAGCCGTTTGCTGCACGTCAAAAGAATCGGCTATCTGCGTAAAGTCCGGCTGCTGTGTCTGTACCACCGTCTGCCCGTTTTGCGTTTGCACACGCACCACCTGACGGGCAAGTTGGCTTTCCGGCTCTACAAAAACATCGCCTGCCTGCAGCTGCGGGCTTCCCGCAGCAAGCGTTACCGTATTTTCCCCGTAGGAAACGATATCCGATGCATCCAGCTGCAAAACGCCGCTTTGGTATGTAACCGTACTGTTATAATCCGGGTCTATTTGCTCCCCCTGTTTGATCCGCTCTGCCGCAGAAAGCACTTCCTGCGCCTGTGCAAGCGTAAGGACGCCGTCCGGATGAAAGCTGCCGTCCTGCAAAGAAAGCAGGGAAAGCTGCAAAGCGATAAATGCTTCCGGCTTATAGGTTACTTGTGCAGCGTCTGCACAGGAAAGCGTATAGCCGTTGTCATAAAAGCCCAGCGCATGCACAGCCGTATAAGCCGCATATTCCCTGGTTGCTGCATTGTCCGGATAAAGCATCCCTTCGTCCGGAAGCACACCAAACGCAGCCGCTGCCTGAACAGGCGTATAGTACAGGTGTTCCTGCGGCACATCTTCATAATATGGGTCAGACGCTTCATCGGCATTCGCTATGCCGCAGGCCTGAACCAGCATATCTATCCACCGCGCTTTTGTAAGCGCCTCCGGCTCCAGCGTATCGATCATCTTTGCAATATATTTTTGTATTTTCAATACGTCGCTGATGCTGATCTTCCCGTCGCCCGTGACCTCCGCTGCGTCCTCCTGCTGCTGTGTAAACGCAAGCATATTGGCAATGGACTTTTGGATTTCCAGCACATCCTTTGTTGTAATCTGCCCGTCGCCCGTAACGTCGCCCTTGCAATATGGCTGCAGGGCCGCAGATGTACCGGCCGTCGCAATAAAAAGCGAGCAGAGCATCACAAAAACAAGCACAAAGCTTGTAAATTTCTTCAACCTGTTCATTTTCCCGCCCCTTCCTATATTTTGGCTATGTAAATTTATATAAATTATAGCATGCAGACAAAAACGTTGTAAACTGGTTTTGTTGTAAAATTTATTGCGTAAAAGAAAGGACTTTCTATAAAAAACAGGTTCTGCCTGAGCCGAACCTGTTTATTGCAAAAGTCCGTATTTTGTTTTGATCCGCGTAAGCTTTCTTCCGATCGGACCTGTCAGCATAAGCAGAAACACAACGTTCGAAACGGCGTAAACCGCCATAAACGGCAAAGCTGTTATAAGCAGCGCCAGATAGCGCGCAATGTTCAGGTAGCCATCGTACCACAAAGTGGACCAAACGTCCATAAACGCAGAGTAAGCCACGCCGGAAAACACACCGTATATACAAAGCAAAATCCGGCTTGCGCACAGCTGCTTTGCAAGCAGCGCTGCAAACAGGCCGATCAGCCCCCATATAGCCATCTGGAACGGCGTCCACGGTCCCTGGCCAAAATAAAGATTAGAAACCAACGCGGTAAGGCTGCCGCACAGGTAGCCTGCCTCCCACCCCAGATACAGCCCGGTTATTATCACGATTGCGGTAACGGGCTTAAATCCGGGAACAGGCGCAAAAAGAAAGCGGCCGGCAACGCTCAGGGCGGTCATGACCGCCACCAGCACCAGTTCCCTGACATTCTGCCGTTTATGTTCAAAGCGCAGAAAAAACGGAACAATTGAAAGCACTGCCACCAAAAGCATAACAATATCATAACGGTTTTGCTCCAGCAAAAGCGCGCCCGCAAGCACGGTAAGCGGTATAAACACAAGACACAGACATAGCCCCATCCGTTTTTTCATGCGTGTCCGGTTCATACTGTTTCCTCCTGAAGCTTTCCGTTTGCTCTGCAGATTTCTACGACATCCGCACATGTGATACAACCGTCATATATGGTGCGGGACATGCGGCTTGCCGCAGTTGTATAGAAGCTGTTACCGCCAAAAAAAGCGGCAGGCGTATCTTCCGAAACAATTTGTCCGTCAAATAAAAGCGCGCAGCGGTCCGCGCAAACTGCGGCAAATTCAACATCGTGCGTTACAATTACAACGGACGGTCCGGTTTGTGTAAGGCGTAAAAACAGCTCTGCAAGCGCCTGCTTTGCAGCGGCGTCAATTCCTTTTGTCGGTTCATCCAGCAACAAGATCTGCGGCTGCAGCAGTAAAAGCTTCCCAAGCGCCGCTTTTTGTTGCTGCCCGCCGCTTAAGTCCAGCGGATGACGGTCAAGCAAATCTGTTATGGCAAGCGTCGTGCAAACCTGCCGAATTCTTTCCTCTCTGCACCTTTCTTCCATTCCACACCGGCGCAAAAGGGCCGTATAGTCTTCTTTTACCGTATCCTTTAAAAACAGATTGACTGGATTTTGCGGTAAAAGCGCAACTGTTTTGCCCTGTGAAAGAGAAAGCTTGCCGCTGTATGGCCTGTATTGAGCCGCCATTACCTGCAGCAGGGTACTCTTGCCCGCGCCGTTTGCACCTAAAATACAGAGCGTTTCCCTTTCGTATATGGAAAGGCAGAGGTTTTTTAACACATCTTCCCCCTTTTTTTCATAGCGAAACCATAGATTACGCAGAGCAAGCACACAGCGACCTTTTTGCCGGACAGTCTTTTCAGGCAGCGAACGGACAGTGGTTTTGTACGTTCTTTGTAAAAAATTCCTGCCCTGCCTTACGTTCAGTGGCGCCGACCCTTCGCCCGAAAGCTCTGTAAACACCTGTACGGCGCTGGGCATCAGCGGCATCAGTTTTTGTCTGTTTGCCAGCGTTTGCATTTTGGGAACCGCCTGCTTCGGCGCGCCGGACAACGCAATTTTTCCCTGATCCATCAAAACCACCTGGTCCGCTTCCGCAAAAAGACCTTCAAGCCTGTGTTCTGCAATGACAACCGTAAGGGAAAGCTCCCGGTTGAGGCGTACAAGCATTTGGATAAAATCACAGGCGCTGACCGGGTCAAGCTGGGACAAGGGTTCATCAAGCAGCAAAAGCTTTGGAGAAGCCGCCATAACGGCAGCCAGGTTTAAAAGCTGTACCTGTCCGCCCGACAATACGTCTGTACTTTTGTGATACCAGGCGGTTATCCCGAAAAAGCTTGCCAGTTCGCCGGTAATACGGCGAATGTCGTTGCCTTTTTTCCCCATGTTTTCCAGTGTAAACGAAAGCTCATGCCATACTTTGTCTGTAACGAGCTGCGCATACGGGTTTTGCATGATAAAACCAACGTCAAACGGCGATATGGCTTTGTCTTCCATAGGCTTTGAAAACAACCTGATTTCCCCGGTTTTTTCCCCAAACGGCGCAAGTTCCCGCTTTAATAACCGCAAAAGCGTAGTTTTGCCGCTGCCCGAAGGTCCGCATAAAACGATAAAATCCCCTTCTTCTGCAGTAAGGTTGATCCCCTCCAACGCCTTTTGCGCCTGCTGTGGATATGTAAAGCTCAGATTCCGGACTGTAAGTATTTCCACCGGATCTCCCCCTTTACCAATATAATTACCGGCATGAACATAAGCAGCGCATATGCAATATACATAAAAATAGCTGCTGGGGACAGATCGATCTGCGAAATCCGCGGATAAAAATAGAACGTGGTGCGGCCGGTCCAGGCAAAAAACAGAAAGCAACCTGCAAGCAAAAGAATGCAAACCAGCAGGGCCATATCTTTCCCACGAAATTTGCAGGGACAGGCGCTCCTCCGCTTTGCTGCTGCATAACCGCGGGCGCGCATGCTGTCTGCCGTATCAATCGCGCTTTCCAGTGCCTGCGTAAGCAGGGCAGACAGCACGGCAATCCAAAGCTTATACACACGAAAGCGTTTTTCGTTTTCCCCTACACCCAGTGCTTTTTGCGCTGCATAAATGGCTTTTCCCTTTCTTACCAGTTGCGGAACAAAATGCAGAATCATGGCAAGCAACAGCGCAAGCTTTGGAAAAACGCCGGAAAACAGCGCCATAATTTTATCCTCCGTCATAAACGTATGAAAAGAGCGGAACCAATACAGGGTAGAAAGCAGCAGCATTCCCATAAACACCCCGTATACCAATGCTTCCAAAGTAATTGGGGTTCCGTTTATAAACAGCAGCGGCGTTACCCCATTATGGGAAAAGACCGGGTTGGTAAGCGCAACTACCAGAAAGAAAACGAAGGAAAAGCCCACCCCCCGCAAACCGCGCATTGCGGTGAAAAGTACAAAGGAGGCAAGCAGAGAAATAAAAAGCAAAACAGGATGCATAAAGAACATTGTTAAACATACTGCGGTTACAAAATAAAAAAACAAAACAAAAGGGTGATAATTTTCCAATGCGTACATTTATAAAAACTCCCTTTCCTTTTGTTTTCCCAGATCAGGAAGCCAGCGCGTTGCCAATATCCTGTCCCATATTACAGGTGTAAAGCCACTGAACCTTGTCCCCATTTTTGAGCGTATAGCTGTCGCACCCTACAGATAAAAATTCCCCATTTACACAATAGGACCACCCGCTTTGCGCCCCGCAGGAAAACTCATACAGATAACCGATCCCCTGTACGTATAAAGCGCTCACGCTGCTGTCCTGTGCACCCTTATATTCCAATTGGATCTGATTTTCTTTTGTTGCCTTGCATAAAAGGTCAAACACCGTATCTCCCTGTGCAAAGGTATATTCCGTTTCCTGCAAAATCATGCCGTCCTCCGGTATAAGCCCGCCGTCTTTCAGCGCAGGATCTAAAAGGTCCATATTTTGTAAAACGGTGGAGCAGTCAATGGACAGGTATACCGTTCCAGCCACCTGCTGTTCCTGCAAAGGCGCCTGGCTGTAGTACTCCTGCGGCGTTTGTACCGTACAGGCTGCAACTCCCCAAAACAGTAGGAACACACAGATGATGCATATCCCTTTCCTCACGAAATGCATCCGTTTATTCCTGGTTTTCTTCATGTGCTTTCGACTCCTCCGCTGTCTGCTCTTTTTGGCTTAGTTTTTCTGCCCGGATGCTTTCAAAGAAATCCTCATCCTTTTCCAGCTGTTTTTGATTGCGGCCTTTGGTCGCATAAAATCCAGCCGCTCCCGCAATCAGAGCAATGCCAATGCCAATAAACACAAGGGGATGGATCCCGTTTTCTTCCCCCTGCTCACCCAATGCCTGTGAAGATTGCGAGTTTTGCCGGTGGTCCTGCGCGTTCGCTGCATTTGCTTTGGAAGCATCCAGTACCGCAGCGCTCTCCTGCTTTACAGAAGAGGACTGCCGTGTTTGTGGGCCGGAGGCTTGCTCCGACACATCCGTTTGCGCTGAAGTCGTGTCTTCGTTTCTGTTTTGCTGTATGGAAGCCTCCCCACTGCTTTCCGGCGCCAGGCTTTCAGTTTTGCCGGCATTTTTCTCAGAAGCGTCGCCCGGGCGGCTGTTTTGTTGTACGGAAGATACAACGCTCCCTGCGCCGGAAGAACCTGTGGATTGCGGTCCTTTTTCTTTCATAAAAATACCATCTGTATAATCATAAAATACATTAAGATCATTATACATTCTGTATAATGATATCAGCGCACAAAAAGCCTGTTCAGAGGCCATGCTGTTTGACTGCCCATGTACCGTATGGGCAAAACCCCCGTCTGTACGTTGATAAGAAAACAGGGCGTCTACCACAGAATTCCCGTTTTTGAAGAACCGCACATCCGTCTGCGGGTCAATCCCCAGCGTACAAAGCGCCGTAACGACCTGTGCGGCGCTTTCACAGGTTTCCTCCCCATAGGTCATAAATCCGCCTGAAGATTGCTGCGCGCCGGAAAGTGCATGCAACGCTTCTTCCACTGCCTGTCCCACCGTTTTAGAGACCTGTTTTTTGGTACTTTTTTGCACATAGGTATAAATTTTGCTGCTGTTCGCATACGGCGCCAGCGCCGTAAGAACCGCAGCGGTCGTATCTGGGTCGCATTTGACGCCTGCCAGCGCAAAGCCGCCGTCAGAAAGCTGCGCTTCCAACAGCCCCCGGATCATGCTTTCCCTTGTATCACAGCTTCCGGAAGGCACCCGATAATTCTGGGAGTCAAGAACAATCAGCCCCCAGGCATATCCGTTAACCCCCTGCTTTGCAAGCGGTGCAGTGTTCCCTCTGTTATAAACACCGTCTGCAATCAGGTTGACCGGATTCCCCTGCTGATCACGGCCAATTTTTGTGGGATCCCCGCCGCAGGCAAGCACAGCCAATGCAATTCTGTGCCATTCCGTGGCTTTAACAGCGTCAAGCTTATCCTGCGTTTTGTATTTTTGCGTAATATACTTTTCTATATTTTTCAGATAAACTGCGGGGGCATCCGCAATACCGTACCTACCGGCCGCAATGGCGAACCAGTCGCAGCCGTTCCCGGCATTTTGCGCATAGGCCTGCGTAAAAAGCAGCCCACTGCTGCTTACGCCATTTTTAAGTTTGCGCCACTGAAGAAGCGCGTCTGCAGCCTGGGTAATGGATTGGCTGCCGTATCCCGCCGCCTGAGCAGGCGGAAAAAATGCCGCAGACGCCAGCGCAATACCGGCAATCCACACTGCTATGAAACGAACCCTTTTGCACATACCGGCATCCCCTTTTTTCAACAGCTAAAAAATTCAGGCTGCTTTGGCTAGCATCTTCTGAACGGCCAGTACATCTTCCACACTGATCAGTCCGTTTTCATCTGTGTCAGAAACTGCCTGCTGCAAAACTGTCATTGTCTCTGACCGGGCAATATATTTTTGGATAAGAAGGACGTCTGCAACCTCCAACGTTCCATTTAAATTGGCATCCCCAGTTTGTATATCGTCGTGCAGGGCGCTTACCAATGCAAATAACGCCTGGTTTAGATCGTTTTGCGTGGTGTTGACCGTTTGTACGGCCTCAAGCGCCTGGTTGTACAGATTTTGCATCTTTTCATTTTCCAAAACACTCTTATCCTGGTGGATCTGCGCAAGTATGCAGGTTGCAGCTTCTTTCTGCGCAACGGGGTAAAAATCATAAATCCCCATCCATTTATCCATTTCCATTGCTTCTGCCAGACCTATGTCTGCACCGTAATACAGCGAAAACTGGACGCGCACCACATCGCCCTGTGCCGGGTAATAATCGCAGAGTCCCACATTGAGCGGCGCGCCATTTACGGTGATCAGCCATCCGGCCAGTGCGGTATATTCATATTCCCCAAGCTTTGTCCCGGAGCCTTCGTCGATGTAATCCCCAATTTCATTCACAATGCACTGTGGAATATTCGCACTGTTCTCCACGTAAAGTGTTTTTAAATAATAATTTTCCTGCAGGGTTCCCGCGTAATCATAGGCAATACCGTTTTGCGTGAGCAGCCTGTCCAAAACCTGTGCCGCATTTTCATTTTCGGAAACAGACACCCATGCAGGTTCGACGACATAGCCATTACCAATGGAAAAGGCCTCCACAGAAAACACAGCGCTTTTTTCCTGCTGTACCTGCACTGCGCCTGCCGCAGTGCACAAAGACAGAAGCATAGCAACTGCAAGTGCCATACAAATTACCTTTCTTCTTACCATCTTCATTTTTTATTCCTCCCATTTTTAAATGTTTTCGGAACAAAAAAAACGCCGTTAAACGGCGCAGTAAAACAACAAATATGGGGTCTTCTTTTGTTGCCTACACCATTTTCCTCCGAAATGTGCATTGGTACGAATATCGGCAGGTCTCCTGGCTTAAAATCATCCTACTTGCTTCATCTTCCCGATAAACTCAGTGATTGATGTATAAACATCCTGAAGCTTTCGTCCTTCTTACAGTAGCGGGGACTGCCGCAGACTTGCACTGCGTTCCCTTTTCATGCCTTGAAACAAGGCAACCGAATCCGTCTTTACCATGATAAATATTTCAACCTCAATTGTCAAGCTTTGGCACACAATTTTATAAAACGCAAAAATCAGGCGAAAATAAATTCCGCCTGATTCCGTAATTTGATATTATTCTGCTGCTTTGGCGGTTTTTTTCTGCTGTTCGGCGTTTTCTGTCTGATCGCTGCCAGGATCCTCCAGCAGACGAAAAAAACGGGTGACGGCAACTAAAAGAACAATGACGCCAAGCGTTGTTTCCATTTGATCCGGACATACGCCCGAGGCGGCTACCTGCGCATTGATTTGCTCGTTCTGCTTTTGGAACCCGAGCAGGGACGATAAAATTGCCAGAGAAGACGTAAGCCGCAGCGTTTTGGGATCCGGACATCCGTCTGTACGGCACATACCGTCCGGTAATGCTTGCGCAAGCAGCTGTACACGCTGCACGTCTAATGCCTTATACTGCAAAAAAAGACCCAAAAATATGGGAAGCAGAAGCTGCTGCGAATGGTCCAGCAGCGCAATCTGGTTTTGTATTTCTTCTGGAAGCATACAGTCCATAGAATCACCACCCTGTTTATAAACTTTTCCCTTTATACTTTATGGCGTGGGCGCGCTGTTTGCTCCTGCATTTTTCAAAGTAATATTTTTAATCAGATAATATTCTGTGTAATCTCCGCACATAACGCTTGTTTTGTGTTTATTTCATAGCAAATTTACGCTTCACCGTCCATTACAAAGCATAAAAATTTTTTATGCAAAAAAATCCTGCCGGTTAATAACCCGGCAGGATTTTGATTGGAGGCGACACCCGGATTTGAACCGGGGAATCAGGGTTTTGCAGACCCATGCCTTACCACTTGGCTATGTCGCCTTACAGAAAGGGCGCTTAAATACTTTAAGCGCCAAGTTGGAGCGGATGACGAGGCTCGAACTCGCTACCTCCACCTTGGCAAGGTGGCGCT